>Ga0209536_100005506_pt1 | contig 19628 bp, 19 predicted proteins | sample DeeMarSeWOR28_12_FD_187461 | JGI IMG/M metagenome (GOLD analysis project Ga0209536, IMG submission 187461) | Marine sediment microbial communities from White Oak River estuary, North Carolina - WOR-2-8_12 (SPAdes) (version 2) | ecosystem: Environmental > Aquatic > Marine > Intertidal zone >...
AAGATGACCGACCAGCTGCCGGCAAATAAAAATGCCCTGCTCATTTTCTACTGCGAAGGGCCCACCTGAAAGCTGAGTCACAAATCCGCCAGGAAGGCGGAAAAACTCGGCTACACGAATATTAAAGTTTTTGCTGACGGTTTTCCCGGGTACATGAAAGTTGCCGGAAACTATCCGGGTGTCTCCCCAGATTGGGTCAAACAACAGATTGATAAAAACACCGGTATGGTGCTGATCGATTCCCGGCCCAAGCGCACCAAATACGACAAGGGGCATATCCCCACGGCCATCAGCATTCCCGACAGCGAATTCGATAAATTGACCGCTCAGCTGCCGGCTGACAAAAATGCCATTCTGGTATTTTACTGCGAGGGTCTGAAATGTCGCTTGAGTCACAAGTCCGCCAAGAAGGCCATTGAGTTGGGCTACACCAATGTCAACGTGTTCGCCGAAGGCTATCCGGCGGATGACAGCTTCCAACAGGGGATGATCGACCAAGCGGTAGAAGCGGCCCGTTCGGCTGAAGGAGCTTTAGTCTTCGCAGCCCTGCCTGGTTTCAAGGAATCGGAGGGCTACGACCGGGTGGACCTCGACCTGACGGACGGGCAAACCTACTGCTACAAGGTCACGGCCTATGACGCTACCTGCGAGTCGGGCTTCAGCAACATCCTGTGCGCCATACCCACCAACCAGGGACAGGCCACAGACCCCGCCGGCGTGTCCACGATGGAGACGGGCATCTGTACTGGCAAGGGCAAGACTAGGACCTGCACGTTCCCAAGCAACGTTGGCAATGCCGGAGACGACGTGGTGATCCGAGCTACCGTACTGGACGGCGTGACTGGCCTGCCGGTAGCCGATGCTACGGTGGATCTGCTGATCACCGGTCCCGAGAGCTTGACTCTGGTCACCGGCCCCAGTGACGCTACCGGAATGGCCGAGGCTACCTGGCAGACGAAAGCGCCTGGTAGGAAGAACCCCGGCACCACGCCTGGGAGCTACACGGTGCAGATTGCAAACGTGACAGCCACTGGTTATCACTGGGACGGCGTGCAAACGAGCACGACGTTCACTATCCAATAGCGGCCAGCCGGTAATACCCGTTCATTGATGCGATACCTTTCAAGAGAATTGGTGTAACACGAAGGGGAGGCCAACCCGGCCTCCCCTTTTTCTGCAACAGTAGGGCTGCTCGGCGCTTATCGGCGAGTGGCCTCCCCAAGCCGCACCCACTCCAGCTCATTGAGGCTGAGCTGGATGTTACCCCCCTCGTCGATGAAGCGCTCGGCGCTGTCCTCCGGGAAGCACAGCAGGTCAACCGGGGCTGAGCGACGCAGGCCCTCCAGCGCATCGTGTACTGACTCGACATAAGGATCGAGACGGGTTTCCCATTTGGCGATGGCGAAGTGGGTGTCCCGGTAGCGGCGCAGCAGCGAGCGCATCTTCTCCAGGCCCACCTGCCCAGCTTCGCCCCAGAAGAGCGGCCGCCCATCTTCCCCCAGCGCCACGACGTCCGGCTTGTAGCGGTCGCCGACTCGGACTTCGACGCTGAGGTTGGGGTAATGGGGCAGGTAGAGCGCCCACAGGAAAGCCTTCATGAGGACGTGGCTGCGCCGCTCGTTGGAGCGTTTGATGAAGACAACCTGTTTGTCATAGGCGCGAAAGGTCCACTTGCGCCGCAGAAATAAGTCGCTGGTCATAGAGACCAGTATACCGCCGGAAGCGAGAATCTGGAAGCCTGCACGTGACTCTACAGGCAGGTGCAGCGCACCTGTAAGGTGGTGAGAAAGCCGGGTGGACGTTTGCGTTGATCATGGTCGTCATATAAATTGGGTAATCATCAGAGATTGGGGGTTGTATCTGGTAATTTCCTGTGTTATAATAAGCACAGAGCTAAGAACGTCGTTCTGAGGTAACTGATGCCCTGGGTTGCGGACGAGGACAGCAGCCATGACAGAACCTGTCTCCCCTCTGCAGGCCATCAACCAGAAAGAACTCGAATTGCGGCGTCGGATTGAGGAAGCCCATCGGCAGGCCGAAGCCAGAATACAGGCTGCCCGCCAGGAAGCCGAGCAGATCATCGCTCGAGCTGATCGTGAGGGACGGGTAGAGGCTGAGGCTCTTTATCAGCGAGAGATCGAAGAGGCCCAGCGCCAGGCCAAAGCCATTGTGGCCGCTGCAGACGAGGATGCCACCGCCCTGCGTTGCCAGGCGGCGGAGAGGTTGGATAACGCGGCAAGGCGTATAGTGGAGCTCGTTCTGCCAGGAGACTCGTTTCTTACGTGACGGGATAGCGAAAGATACTGCCCGGCTTAGGTTTGAATCCCGGAGCAGTTGACTATGTTGCTTTCAATGGCGAAAGTGCAAATCATCGGCACCAAAGGGTGCCAGGACAAGACGGTCCAGCTCCTGCATCGTCTGGGAATGATTCAGATTGATGAGTGGGGTGAGGGCCGTTCTTTATCTCAAAAGCGTATGCGCCTCACGGATCAGGCCGCCCGTATGCGTGAACGGCTGGCCTTTATGGCCACACGTGTTGAATCGGTTCTGACGGCACTCCCCTCCTTGGAGTTACCCCCACTGCCTGGCTATGAAGATTACTATGGCCGTCCCCTTGACTGGCTGTTATATGTGGTTGAGAGCGACTTGGAAGAGGTCGGGCCCCAAGCACAGGCGTTCGTAACGCGCCGGGACCAACTTGAGGAGCAGCTAGGGTCTCTGCCTCGTTACGAGGCAACCCTTCGGCAGTTGCTGCCTCTGATGCCAGCTATCTTGGATCTAGAACACTTTGCTGTGACAGCAGTCTGGGTCGAGCGCCGCTACCAGCCCGCGCTGGAGACCATTATTCGACAGCTGACGGAACTAACTGAGGGGCTGTGCGAAGTCATGTCCCGTGACGTGGGCCAGGATATCCTGGCGGCGGTACTCGTCTTCCCAAAAACGCAGGTTGAAGCAGTAAATAGGTTGCTGGGCCAGGAGAGTATCACACAGATACGTCTGCCTGCCGAGTTTACCGGTCAGCCTTTTGAGAAGGCGCTGACCAACATCCGGCAGCGTCTCGAGGCTATCCCGCGCGAGCTGGCTGAGATTGAGGCCCAACAGAAGACTTTGGCTCAGGCCTGGCATCCACGCCTGCTCACCTGGCAGGCGCTGTTGCGGGATCACCTGGCTCAGATTGATGTATGCGGTCACTTTGGCGAGACCGAACATACCTTCGTTATCGAGGGATGGATGCCCCGGCGCCAGCTTGCAGAGATAGAAGCTGCCTTGGCGGATGGGGTGGGGGACGAGGTGCTGGTGACGCAGCTGTCCCTCAGGGCTGAGGAGGAGAAGCTCGCGCCGGTGATATTTGACAATCCGGCCCTCGTCAAGCCCTTTGAGCCCCTGGTTGGACTCCTGGCGCTGCCCCAATATGGTGGCTTCGACCCTACCCCGCTGATGGCCCTCTTCTTTCCCCTTTTCTTCGGCGTGATTCTGGGTGATGTAGCCTATGGCCTTATTCTGCTGGCCCTGATGATCTATCTGCGTCAACGCTTCAAGGCCCGTCCGACCATGCGCTCACTGGCCGAGGTGATGATTATGGGCTCGCTCTGGAGTATCGTCTTTGGCTTCTTGTACGGCGAGGTGTTCGGTACGCTGGGTGAGGCCTTGGGCCTCCGCCCACTCTGGTTCGACCGAGGTCACGACGTGCAGGCGCTCTTCTTGTTGACGATTGGGATTGGTGCGGGCCATATCGTGCTGGGCCTGTGCCTGGGGGTGTGGCTTGCCCTGCGCCGCCACAGTCGCCATGAGGTGCTGGAGAAGGGGGCCACACTCGTCTCTCTGGCCGCCCTCTTTTTACTGGTCGCCGTGCTCGCCGGCTATCTGCCCTCTGCTTTCTTCACGCCGGCTGTTGCCACGCTGGTGGTGGGTCTGGCAATCCTCATCTACAGTCTAGGCGGCATGGGCCTGCTGCTGGGTCCCCTGGAACTGGTCGGCACACTGGGCAACATCTTATCGTATCTGCGTCTTGCAGCTATTGGGTTGTCATCAATCTACCTGGCTCAGGTGGCTAACGAGCTGGCCGGCATCGCTGGGAACTTGCTGGTTGGCATCATCATCGCCGGCCTGTTCCACGCCCTAAACATCCTATTAGGTGCCTTCAGCCCGACCATCCAATCCCTCCGTCTGCACTATGTGGAGTTCTTCGGCAAGTTTTACGAAGGGGGTGGCCAACCTTTCCGGCCGTTTCAACGCTCAATTGCTCAGCATTGATGGATAGGGGGTGCGTCCCGAATTCTTGGATGCACAGCCCCGCAGGCCCTGGGGGGCCAACTCCCCCTGGTCTTCCCAAAATCTGGGACGGACCCATGAGTAGGGGAGGGCGGTGGTAGTGGTAGTAGTAATGAGGCGCACCGGATATTGGAATCTCCGTCACCATCAATTGAGAGAAGGAGGATGAGATAATGGAACTAGGACTGCTTGCTATTGGTGCCGGTCTGGCGGTGGGGCTGGCTGGCCTGGCCACCGGCTATGCCCAGGCGAACATCGGCTCAGCCGGTGCCGGGGTCATGGCCGAGAAACCGGAGCTGACCGGCACTGTCATCCTGCTGGTTGCCATTCCGGAGACGGTGCTCATCTTGGGATTCGCGGTGGCAGCTATGATAATCCTGTTGCTGAAGTGACACTCATTAAGGCTTACCTTCCGGGATTGACGGTCCTCCACTTAAATGTTGGTGAAGATAAAAGTGCAACGCACCTGTCGGAAGGCTAAGATTCTGGAAAAGTTTTAGACAGTCCTGAAATAGGATGAAGGTGCGTTGCACTTTAACAACACTCAAGAGGGGAACTATCCCAGGATTGACAGCGAACTATGCCTCTAGATAGCATTTTGCAGGCTTTAGAAGCCGAGGCTGAGCGCCAGGTGGCCGAGATTGAGCAGGCCGCTCAGGCCGAGTGCGAACACATATGTGCTAAGGCGCAGGCGGAGGCTGTGAACATTCGGCAGAAACACGTGGCGGCGATCCAGGCGCCTCTCCTGTCGGAACGAGCTCGTATTCTCAACCAGGCCAAGCTGGAGGCGCTGAGGGTGGTTATGGGAACGCGTGAAACTCTCATGGCATCGGCCCTGGACGCCGCTGCTGGCTGCCTGGCAGAACTGCCAGCCAGCGACGCGTATGCTGGATGGCTGAAGAAGTTGACGCAAGAGGCTGTTGACAGCCTGGGCATTGACAGCCAGCTCAGCCTGTGTGTTCGGAGCCGAGATTTGGAGTTGATGAGCAGCATCGTCGAGGAGATGCAACTCTCGGCTACGGTGGGGGTTGGCTTGGAGGGTGAAACGTCCCCAAGGGGTTGTCTGGGTGGCCTGGTGGCTACCACTTGTGACGGACGAGTGAGTCTAGTGAACACGCTAGAGGCTCGTCTGGATCGGGTGGCCAGCCTTTGCCGCTCCCAGATTGCGGAGATGGTCTTGGGTGCTGGGGGGGAGGATTGATTGGTGGCCCGGGGTTATGGCTATGGCAATGCTCGTTTACGCGCCATGCGCGGCCGGCTGCTGACGGAGGCTCACTACAGTGACCTCCTCGCCAGAGCAGATATTGATGAAGTCATCACCGCTCTCACGGACACGCCCTACAAAGAAGATATAGAGACGGCCCTGCTGCGGGTGCAGGCGGGTGGGGTGCGCTGTGTCTTCGAAGCAGTGCGCGCCAACTTGACGGGTACGCTACGTAAGGTCCACGACTTCTTTGAGGGTGAGCCCCGCAAACTGGTGGGCATTTTGCTGCGCCGTTGGGACTGGGCCAATCTCCTGGCTATTCTGCGCGGGCAGAGCCAGGAGGTTCCGCCCGAGATGGTGCTATCAGCTATCGTGCCAGTAGGCCAACTGGACGAAGTATCGCTACGTGAGCTGGCTCGCCAGCCCGGCTTGCGGGCCAGCATAGATCTGATGACGACCTGGCGACTGCCCTACGCCAAGGTGCTACGCGAGGTGCGGGCCCGCAAGGGTACAGTTCCTGATCTAGATCAGCTTGAATTAGCGCTGAATCGCTTTCATTATACCTCGGTGCGGGAGCCACTAAGACAGGGCAATGGAGACCGTGCGCTGGTCCTGGAACAACTCCAGGTTGAGGTGGATTTGATCAACATTGGAATGGCTTTGCGCCTGGCGGGCTTGCCTGACATCATCCCTCTCGTTCATCGGCGTTACAACGCGAACGATATTCGTCCTCTGCTGATTGAGCCTGGTGGGCGCTTGCCAGTGCAGCGGCTGGCCGCACTCGTTGCTGAGACCGCCGGGCTGGAAGGCGTGGTGCGTGGATTGAGTGATACTCAGTATGAGGGGGCGCTGGAAGCTGGTTGGAGGCGTTATCAGGCTGGCGAGACTAGCGTGACAGTGCTGGAGCGGGAGTTGGAGCGTTGGCGGGCCGAGCGCATGGCGGCCTTGTTCACCCGCAATTCGCTAAGCGTCGCCATCCCGATGGGCTACTTTGGGTGCAAGGAGATCGAAGTCTCCAACCTGCGCCTCATTGCCCAGGCTGTGGCGTTGGGCACAGAGCGGGATCGGGTGCGCCGCGATCTGATCTTTGTATAGGGACTATGCGCCCCCAACAAGGGATGTAAGCGATGGGACGCTTGATAGTCATCACTACTCCCGATTTGGCGACTGGTTTTGAATTGGCTGGCGTCGAGACTTTCGCCGCGCAAAGTCCCCAGGAAGCGGAGACGATCTTGTGCAGGCTTTTAGAAAGTGAGGAGGCCAGCCTCATTGCCGTGCGCCAGGATTTGTTGCAGGCTATGGACCGGCAACTGCAGCGGCGGGTTGAGGTCAGCTATCGCCCGGTGGTAATGGCAATTCCGGGCGGCACATCCGCGACTTCTGGCGAAGGGCGCCAACGGTATATTGCTGAGCTTATCCGGCGCGCTATTGGCTTTCACATCACCTTTGAGGCTGACCGACGGCAGACATCCTGATCGTGACGAGCGGAGAGGTGCTGTAAATGAACCAGTCCATGGCTGGCAGCATCGTCCGTGTTGCTGGCCCCGTGGTAGTGGCTCAGGGCTTGACCGGCGTCCGCATGTACGACGTCGTGCATGTCGGCCACATGCAGCTAGTGGGCGAGGTGATCCGTCTGGCTGGTAACTCGGTCACGATCCAGGTCTATGAGGACACCGGTGGCCTACGCGTAGGGGAGCCGGTCACGAGCACGGGGGCTCCGTTTGTGGTCGAGATGGGCCCTGGACTGCTGGGATCGATCTTCGATGGTGTGCAGCGCCCCCTGCCCGAACTGCGCCGCCAGCTGGGAGATCTTATTACCCGGGGAGGCGTGGCCGTGGCCCTGGACCGGGAGAAAGTGTGGGAGTTTGTGCCAAGGGTCGAGGTTGGTGCCCGGGTATCCGGGGGCGATGTGCTGGGGATTGTGCCGGAGACTCCGCATCTTGAGCATCGCGTGTTGGTGCCGCCGGACGTTAGCGGTGTGGTCGAGACAATCCGGCCTGGCCACTATACTGTTGAGCACAAGATAGCCGTAGTGCGTGCATCACCCGCCGTGACTGAGTTGGTAGGAGGCATAGCCGGCGGACAGATTCGTTCTGAGCTAAGCAAGCCCACCGATGACCGCGGCGGTATTGTAGAGTTGGCAATGATGCAGCGCTGGCCAGCGCGTCAGCCGCGCCCACATTGTGGTAAGCTCGATCCTACTCAGCCGTTGGTCACCGGGCAACGGGTTGTAGATACTTTCTTTCCAATAGCCAAGGGGGGCACTGCAATTATCCCGGGCGGCTTCGGCACCGGAAAGACGGTTCTCGAGCAGACGTTCGCTAAGTGGGCCGATGCCGACATTGTGATCTACGTCGGCTGTGGTGAGCGTGGCAACGAGATGACCGAGGTTCTGGATGAGTTTCCCAGCCTGGAAGATCCGCACACCGGCGGGGCGCTGATGGATCGCACTGTCATGCTCGCCAATACTTCCAATATGCCAGTGGCGGCTCGTGAGGCCAGCATCTACACTGGGGTGACCCTGGCCGAGTACTTCCGCGATATGGGTTATCATGCTGCATTGATGGCCGACTCGACCTCTCGCTGGGGGGAGGCGCTGCGCGAGGTATCAGGGCGTCTAGAGGAAATGCCTGGTGAAGAGGGGTATCCAGCCTATCTTCTCAGCCGGTTGGCTAACTTCTATGAGCGAGGAGGACGCGTGACCTGCCTGGGGAAGGAGGGGCGTATCGGCTCGGTGACTCTCATCGGGGCGGTATCGCCTCCGGGCGGTGACTTCTCAGAGCCGATGACTCAAAACTCGCTGCGGGTGACAGGTGTCTTTTGGGGCCTGGATACCGATCTGGCCCGTCGGCGTCACTTCCCGGCCATCAACTGGATCAGCAGCTATTCTTTGTATAAATTGGATACCTGGTTTGACGGTCAGGTGGCCGAGGATTGGGATGCGCAGTTACGACGTGCCCGTGCACTTCTCCAACGGGAGGCGGAATTGCAGGAGATTGTGCAGATCGTCGGGGCCGATGCATTGGCCGAAATCGAGAAGGGAGAACTGGCTGTGGGGCGCATACTTCGTGAGGACTTTCTCCAGCAATCAGCTTTCAGCGACGATGCCTTCTCCCCTTTAGAGAAAACTTACTGGATGCTCAAGGTGATCCTTGCCTTCCACGACCAGATGGCTGAGGCTCTCCAGCGAGCAGTACCTCTGGAGCGGGCCTTGGTGCCCGCTGTGCTGGATCAGATGGCCCGCATGAAGGAATGGCCACCCGAGCTGGTCCCTGGCCGAGCCCGCGAACTGCTGACGCGCATTGATAACGCCTTCCGGGAAATGTAGCTTGTGCGGGGTGTCTGGTAATGAGGAGTTGCCAGGAAATATGGTCGATATCAACGCAAGCGGTGCTTTGCCTCTGCACGTGATTGACTATCGCACGCTGTCTTACGTTTCGGGACCGATCCTTTTTGTGGAGAAGGTGCGTGACGTGGGCTACGGCGAGATTGTTGAGTTGCGGGGGCCCGACGGTCAGGCGCGGGGCGGTCAGGTTCTGGAGGTAGACCGTGGTCGGGCGGTGGTACAGGTCTTTGCGGGCACCCGCGGCTTGGACCTTGAGAAAAGCGTGGCCCGCTTTACAGGGGATGTGGCTCGCCTGGGTGTGTCTCTGGAGATGCTGGGTCGTATGTTCAATGGCTCAGGTGAGCCCATTGACGGTGGTCCACGTATCATCCCTGAGATGCGCCTTGACATCAACGGCCAGCCTATCAACCCATGGGCCCGCGATCACCCCTCGGAGTTCATCCAGACCGGTATCTCAGCCATTGATGGCCTAAACACGTTGGTGCGCGGCCAGAAGCTGCCCATCTTCTCCGGGTTTGGCCTGCCAGGCGGAGAAATCGCGGCGCAGATTGCCGCCCAGGCTGAGGTGCTGGGTAGCGGCGAAGAGTTCGCGGTGGTGTTTGCAGCTGTCGGCATCCCGCATCACGAGGCAACCATCTTCCGCTCGAGTTTTGAGGCAAGTGGCGCCCTGGAGCGGACCGTGCTGTTCCTCAACCTGGCCGACGACCCGACCATTGAGCGTCTCATCACTCCCCGTGTGGCACTGACCACGGCGGAATACCTGGCCTTCCGACACGATCGTCACGTGCTGGTCATCATCACGGACATGACAAACTATGCCGAGGCACTGCGCGAAGTGTCCACGGCACGCGAGGAGGTGCCGGGGCGGCGGGGCTATCCCGGCTACCTGTACACCGATCTGGCCTCTATCTATGAACGGGCAGGCCGCATCAAGGATAAACAGGGCTCCATCACTCAGCTTATCATCTTAACTATGCCCGATGATGACATCACCCATCCTATTCCCGATCTCACGGGTTACATCACCGAGGGCCAAATCGTGCTGTCGCGCGAGTTACATCGCAAGGGGGTCTACCCGCCTATCGATGCCTTGCCCTGTCTCTCGCGCCTGATGAATGCTGGCATCGGCGAGGGCAAGACCCGCGCCGACCACCGCCAGGTTGCCGACCAGCTGTATGCTTTCTATGCTGAGGGCTGCGACCTGCGGCGGCTGGTGGCAATTGTGGGCGAAGCTGCGCTCTCGGAGGAGGATCGACGCTACCTCGAGTTTGCCGAGCGCTTTGAGCAGGTGTTCATCCACCAAGGAAAGATCAATCGTACCATCGAGGAGACGTTTGAGCAGGCGTGGAACCTGCTGGGGATGCTACCTCGTCACGAACTGAAGCGTATCAAGTCTGAGTCTATCGAGCGATACTACCCCAAGGTAGACAAAAGCAGTGAAGGGTCTGAAGAGGGAGGAGGCTGATATGCTGAGGTCAACCCCCTCTTGCTTATCGGGACCTTGGGATCCTATGCGGAATTGAAGGTTGAGACTGGGCAATTATGGAACAAGTTCGGGCCACACGCGCTGAATTGCTGGCGAAGAAGAAACAGATCGTTCTGGCCTATCAGGGACGGGACTTGCTGAAAGAGAAGCGCAATGCCCTGTTGCAGGAGTTTATGCGCACCGCCGAGCAGGTCATGCGAGGGAGCGATGAGTTGGAGCGAAACGTGGGCGAGTCGGCAGCGGCCTTGGCCCTGGCCGAGGCCCTTGATGGACCAGAGGCGGTACGTTCAGCGGCTTTTGCGGCACGGGCACAGGTCACGCTGGAGGTGACTGGCGTCAATGTTATGGGCGTGCCGGTACCGCTCATTGAGACGAAGAGCGTGGCGCGTAGCCCCCTTGATCGAGGCTATGGCCTGTCCAGTGTATCAGGCCGTATTGATGCCGCGGCCCAGGCTTTCGAGACTCAGCTCGACCTAATCATCGAGTTGGCTGCCAGTGAGATGCGTCTGCGCCGCTTGGCGGAGGAAATAGGCCGTACAACTCGGCGCGTTAACGCCATGGACAACGTGCTTATCCCGCGTCTGGAAGCACAGCGCGATTATATCCACATAGTGCTGGAAGAACGCGAGAGAGAAGACCTGTTTCGGCTAAAACGCGTCAAGCTGAAATTAGAGAGACGACCACGAGCTTCCCCGACCGCTTAGGCGGGGCGCAAACGTGATTGTAGCATCTTCGGAGTTTTAGGTCGATGATGTGATCGTGCGCAGCTCTTGTAGTACTTGGTAGGCGGCCATCGGCGCCAGCATAGCGTAGTCTACGCTCTTTAAGGCCTCGACAATGGGTGTAATTTCCTGTAACCCCTCACGTTGGAAGTGACTTAGCACGTGAATGGCGCTATCCCGGATGAAGGCATTGAGGCGCGTATGCGCCAGCATTTCCAACAGAGGTTCCAGAACGTCGTCTCCCAGGCCGATAAGCGCTTCCCCTGCTAACCAGCGTACGCCGCTGTCGACGTCTCCCAGCGCCTGTACCAAGGCGGGTATCGCCTCGGGATCGCCAATTCTGCCTAAGGCGCGAGCAGCGTGCCATCGCACGTGATCGTCAGGATGTTGGAGCGCTCCAATAAGCGCTGGGACGGCAGGTTGCCCCATTTCCTGTAGGGCTTGTACTGCCGCCCGGTGTAAACCCGGAAGATTGCTGGCGATAGCCGCGACCAGGGCATCGGCCGCCTGGCTGAAACCCATCTCACCCAGCACGTTGGCTGCTGGAATCGCCCAGACTTCGTCAGCTGAGTTCAGCATCTCCAACAGGTGTGATAACGCGGCCTGGTCACCTCGCCTGCCTAGCAATAGCGCTGCGTGATAACTAATGGCCAGGTTATCGTGTTCGAGGGATTCGCTCAAAACCGCGACTTTGGCCCGGTTGGCCGGCGTTTCTGAGAGGTTGCAGAACAATCCTCGAATGCTGAATTCCAGTCGTCTGAAATCGTCTCCAGTTGCTCGTGTTACTGGCGTGGTATCGCCGTGCCAGGAATGCTGCGCCAGCACTTCGAGCAAGAGGCGCCACAGATCAGGATCTTGGCTTTCTTCAAGGGCGGCGATAGTCTCGCTTTGTGTGCCGGGGTCATCGCTCACCAGTTGGGAAAGAAGCTGGTAAGCCCCCTCCCAGTCACCCTCAGTGCCCGGCTTCAGATCGACGATCGAACTACTCTTAGACATAGTCGTCATCGTGCACCCTCCTATCGGACCCAATAACGTACGGCAATCAACGATCATAGCTACAAGCCGCACTTCTTCTACACTACAGTATAAACCAGAACTACCCCAAATGCAATAGGTTATGTTTCGATATTCAGAGAATCCTTTGAATAGCGAGAGCAAATGTGTTATACTGAGCGGGAGCCGCGTTTTGGCTGAGGTACCGGCCGCCGGGGCCGGTGCTGACCACGCCTGCAGGTTAGCGTCTTGTTCGAGGAGAGCCAACTTGGGAACTTCCCTCACCTATCAAGAGAGCAGAGGGCCAGACGATTCTGGCAGCGTAGTTGCCATTGGAACCCACGTGGAGGTCGAGCTGATCCCTGTGTCTGGTGAGAGCGAACGCCTGGCCTTCGACATTGTGCCTGACAGCGAAGCCGATTTCGCCTCGGGGTTTCTGGGGTCCGGGACTCCCCTAGCCCAGGCGATACTGGGCCACTCCGCGGGAAGCCTGGTGTCTTACCAGGTTGGAGACGTGACCCAGGTGAAGATCCTGGCGGTTGGCGCCAGCAACCGCGCGCCAGCCGGAGACGTGACCGCCGACCGCCAGGCGGTGATTCAGAAGGCCATCAGCAAGTCGGATCTGGCGGATGCGGTGCGCTTTGCGTTGACCGTGGACCAGAAGTGGGGGGATACCGACCCAGAAGGTATCGCCTCCAATTGGGATGGGGCACCCGACGAGGAGCCAAGATCAACTTGAGTGATTGTCTCCTACGCGGCCAGAGGGTCTCGCTAAGACCTAGCACACCTGAAGAAATCCCCCAGTCCTTCCTTTGGGCCACCAACCCCGACCCAGAGGTGCAACGCTATTTCTACGGCGAGGAGATACCCACTTACCAGGAATTCCTGGAGGACTGGCGACCGCACTACTTTGACGGGAGCCAACCCACCCATGGCCGTTGCTACACCATCCTGGCCGATCGCGTGACACCCATCGGTGTGGTGAATTACAACGATTTCGATGCTGAGGGGAAACGGGTGACTTTTGACATCGTCATCGGGGAGAGCGAGTACCTGGGTCGTGGCTATGGCTCCGACGCGCTAGGGACGCTGGTTCGGTAGGTGTTTGAGGTCTTCCCGTCTCTGGAGACGGCCATCATCGGCGCTCATCCTGAGAACGTGCGAGCCATTCGCGCCTACGGTAAGGCAGGCTTCCGGCCGGTGGAGGTTGATGTAAGCGATCCTTATATCGGCGCGTATGACAAGGCAGCCGGGGATCTGGTTTTTCTGGAGTTACGCAGGGAGGTGCTTGCCGGGCATCCCTATGGCCGGTAAGCAGATGCCTGGACTACGGTATGCGCCCAATAACTGGTCTAGGCTTCAAGATGGTCGCGGAACCAACCTAGCGTCCGGCGCCAGGCGTCAGCGGAGGCGTCGGGATCGTAGCTCGCGCGCGTGTCGTTGAAGAAGGCATGTTGAGCGCCTTCATAAACGCGAAGCTCGTGCTCGATCCCGGCTGAATCAAACGCGGTGTGCATGGCTTCAACCTCGCTGACGGGTATGCTGTCCGCGGTGCCAATGAAAGAGAGAATGGGCGCCTTGACGCCCGGTGCCTCTTCGGGCCTGAGGGGGCTGCCATAGAAGCTGACGCCTGCCCCCAGATCATCCTCGAGCAACGCCGTTTGCAGCACCAGGCCGCCGCCCATACAGAAGCCGACTATGCCAACCTGAGCGCCCTTGACGTAATCCTGCTCATGCAGGAAGGCGATGGCTTGCTGGATTTCCTGGACTGCTTCGGCCATACTGAGTTCCATAACCAGCTTGCGCGCCTCATCGGGTTCCGTGGTAACCGCCCCGTGATATAGATCCGGCGCCAGGGCGACAAAGCCTTCCCTGGCGAAGCGGTTGGTCACGTCTTTTATGTGGTCATTCAGCCCCCACCATTCCTGAATGACGACGACGGCGGGCCGTGCCTCGCCTCCCGTCGGATAGGCCAGGTAGCCCATCAAGGTTTCCCCATCTGCGTCAGGATACTGAACCACCGCCGTGGTCAAATCGCCCGGTGTTGCAGGGCCCGGCGAGGCGGCTGCCTGGGGCCCCTCCAGGACTGGCGGCGGATTTTCATTGGGGAATTGCGCGCAGGCGGCCAACAGGGCGTTGGCGGCCGCCAGGCTGCCGACGGCGACCGTGCTCCGTTTCAAGAAGTCTCGCCGGCTCATGTCACCCACCTGAAACGAACGTACCAATTGCATCACATATACTCGGTCCATGGCTGCCTCCTTTATCAACGGCCTGAAGGTAACTCGCGAGTTTGATTGATGTCGAGGACCCAGATGCCGTCCAGTTGTGGCCCCTGGGCGGCAACCAGGGCGATCTTGCGGCCGTCGGGCGAAACTTCCCAATCGTTGTTGGCGATAGTCAGGTTGGTCCCTTCCGGGAAGAGGGGACGTGTATCCCTGGTGAGGATGTCGTATTCATAGAAGTCGTGTGACGTGGCGTCTGGATCGAAGGGAACGTAGATCAGGTGCTGATCGTCGCGCCAGCGATAGCTGCCGAAGAAGGGCAGCTTCTGTGGTCTGTCCGCGGGATCATCCAAATCGAGCAACCAAAGCCCGTTCTTATCGGAATCTGCTTCAAACGTGACGTAGTAAACCAGGTGGTGCCTGTCCGGGCTCAAGGCCAGGCCGCGCATATTGGGCACGTCCGTCAAGTCAGTTGTCGTGCCGTCTGTGATTGAAAGCTTGAACAGTCGTTCGTCCGAAGTCCCGGCGAGGCCCTGGGCCATGAGCAGTTCGTCGTCTGACAACCAGGCCAACACGTCGGTTCGTTGTGACTTGAGGACGGCCCGGGCGTTCCCCCCGTCCGCGTCAGCCAACCAGAGCGTTTCCTCCCGGGTGTCCCGGGGCGCGTCTTCGTCGTAGGTGGTCCAAATCAGACCCTGGCTGTCCGGCTTGAAGCTGAGGCTGCGTCCCTGGGTATCGATTTCCCATTTCTGATCATCTGACAGCCGGTCGACGACGGCCACGCCTTTATCTCGATCGGGATACGCGATCAGCTCACCGTCTGGGCTGTAGGTGCCCAAGCGCTGTGTGACCAGTTGAGGTTCTGCCACGCTGGGTGTCAACTCAACGCCCCAGACACCCAGCGGTTCCTCGGGTGTCGGTTGGTCCACAAAACGCACTTCGCTTGAGTCTCCGTTCCAATAGGGTTGGGTGCAACAGTCCCCACTGGTGATTTGCCGCCCGATGGGGGTTGAGCGGAGCGAGGCGGAGACAGGCGTAACCGCCTGAATCGATGCCGCAGCGGCCGTGCTGGGTGGCGTGGCCGAGCCAGGGTCGCGCTTGCTCCAGTCAAAAGGCCAGGTGCTTTGGAAATCGTTGATGATCGGCCCACCGGTTCGGGCTTCGGGCTGGTCGTGCAGACTCTGCCATTTGCGTGGCTCGTCGAGGTCACGCATAAAGCTGCGTCCCGAGTCTCCGACCATAGCTAGGCTATCCCAGTTGGCCTCGATGAGTGCCGCCGGGTTGTATTTGCGGACGTGGTTCAGGTCCCGAATCTCCAGGTGCACGTGGGGGCGGCGATAGCAGAGCTCCGCGGAGTCGCCTACCAAGGCGACCACCTCCCCCTGCTTGACGCGTTGCCCGGGCGCCAGGTCGGGCGCTTCCAACAGGTGACCGTACATTGAGGCATAGCCCAGTTGAGGATGATCAATCATCAGGTTGTGGGGTGCTGAGCCAAAGGGTCCGTCGACGGCAAAGACAACCCCATCGGCAATAGCTACCAGCTCCGTGCCACACGGAGCAGCCAAATCCACGCCAAAGTGGATGCCCCCTGACGCCCCATAAAGCGTATGGCGCCGATAGTAAGCACCGCTAGTGTTACCGTAAGGCTGGGCCATCAACCAGGTATCGGGGCCGGGTGGCTCGGCAAAGGGCAGCTGAAAAGGACGATCGTCCTGGGTAGATGGTTCGTCAAGTGGGGGCGAGGCGGCTAGAAGCGATGCTGAGAAGGGAATGCTAGCGGCGAAAAGTATAACCGGGCCGATGATTGGCGCAATGAAGGTGCGTAGCGATGGAGTCTGCACAGATTTTCTCCAAATACTCTAACCAGATTATGAGCCTGTTAGTCAATCTAACTGGCACACACACGTTTTGCGTCTGTCGGATTTCTAAGTTCAGGCTGAGCCAAACGGGATTTGGCCCCAGGGTTAGAATTATATCAAGACGACCGAAATAGGGCAAATTCTTCTGCATCGTGGAGTATCTCGGGTTGACGCTGGCATCCATCTGGGAGTGGTTGTAGCAAGCCAGTCACGGAGATCGACTGCCATGCGAACTTGCGCTCCAGGGTGAGGGTCTTTCTATTTACTCTTCCGCGTCAGCGGTCGTAGGGCTGGCAGCTTGATGTCCCCCAACAGTGCAGCTGGCAAGCGATAAAGCGCTTTCACGTCAAGCAGAAGTGCTGCGCCGATGTAGACTATAGCTCCCACCATACCTCCGGCCATTACCAGCCCAAAACTGCCCAAGCCAGCCCGGCGCCCTAGCATCAGGACCGCACCGAGTGCCAGACCCATAAAGAGCGTGGCCAGAAGAACGCGCCCCATGGTGTTTAGCGTTTCCCGACCTTCTACGCTCCCCCAGCGCCGACGCAGAATGTAGAGCAAGACCAGAACCTCGGCTGACACCGCCAGCGAATTGGCCAAGGCCAGGCCGCCGTGTCCCAGCGGTCTCATCAGGACCACGGCCAGACCAATGTTGACCACTGCCGATCCAACTGCGACCAGGAGGGGGGTAAGCGTGTCCTGCTGGGCAAAAAAGGCGCGGGCAGCCAACTCCAGCGCAGCGTGCCCGACCAAGCCTAAGGCAAAGAAACGCAGGGCGACATAAACGGCTTGCGTTGCGGCGGCATCAAAGGCGCCTCGCTGGTAGAGGGCGGCTAATGCCGGGCGGCCCAGCAGGATAAGGCCAAGGACGGCCGGTATCGTCAGAGCCAGGATAGCGCGCAGGGTCTCGCCGAAGGTGTGACGCAGTCCGGCCAAATCGTTCCGGGCGGCCAGGTCAGCCAGCGTGGGGAAGGCCACCAGGCCAAAAGCGGTGCCGATGAGGGTCTCCGGAATCTGCATGGCGTCCCAGCCCCACTCCACCGCGCTGACGCTGCCCGGGCTGAGGCGCGAAGCCAGGTTGGTCATGGCCAGCAAGGTCAGGTGGAAGACGCCCAGGTCGAGAATGCGCGGGCCCATCAGGATGCCCACCCGATGTACGGCGGCGGAACCCAAGTCCAGGACGGGCCACCACCGAAAACCATAGTAGATCAGGCCGGGCACCTTGACAGCCAAATGCAGCCCGGCACCGATAACCGCGCCTATTGCCAGACCGCGCACCCCCATAGTGGGAGCCAACCAAATTGCCCCCACAATGATGCCCAGCGGGTATAACACCGGCGCCAAAGCGGGTAGCAAGAAGTGCTTGAAGCCGTGCAGCACCGCGCCTTGCACTGAACTGATGGCAAAAATAAGAGTTGATAGCAGCACAATACGCATCACACTCACTGCCTCGGCTTGTTGGCCAGCATCGAAGCCAGGGGCGATAAGTGTGCTGACCAGCCAGGGGGCGAACAGGGCTGCCAGCAAGGCAAAGACACTCACGATCAGCAGCACCAGATTCGTAATGGCGCTGGCCAGTCGCCACGCCTGGGCTCGATCCTCTTTGGCCATAACATCCGTGAAGACGGGGATGAAGGCAGTGGCCAGGGCACCGCCCGCCACCACGGTAAACAGCAGATCAGGCAGTTTGAAGGAAGCGTAGTAGGCGTCCAGATCGGCCCCGATGCCAAATTGGCGGGCGATGATGATGTTTCGCACCAGGCCCATAATGGCTGCCAGCGCAAAAGATGCGCCCACCACGAAGGTGTTGCGGACGATGTGGCTCCAGCGGGTTGACTCAGTGTGGGACATCACTCTCCAAAAGCAAGCCTTGCGAAGGTGCTGAATCCTTCGCAAGGCTGATTCTATCTAGAGATGCGGAGCCAAGCCCCGTGCGGGGTTGCACCGTATCTCTCAATATCCTAGCTCTGCCAAAGCCTGTGCGGCCAAGTCAAAGTGGGGGTTGTACGCCAAAGCGGCCTGAAAATCTGCGGCGGCAGCTTCAGGTTGGTTCGTAGCCTGAAGGGCCAAGCCTCGATAGTAGTACAACTCTTCCAAGCCGCCGGTGGCTTTGATTGTGGCTGTGGCCAGCTCAACGAGCTCCTGATGGCGACCCATCGCCAAATAGGTCTCAAAGATGTCAAACTGGTACCAAAGCATACGGTAGGGCAAACCGAGCCGACGCGCCTCATCAAAGGCGCTGGCGGCGAGGGCGGGTTCACCCAGACGCGCGTAGTTGGTGCCGATGTTGAACCAGGCAAAGGCGTCGTCCGGCTGCGTTTTGGCTTCATCTTGGGCGGTGAGTAGGGCCTGCTCGTACATAGTGGTTCTATCCCCGCTGGAGCCGAGAATGGCGTGAACCAGACCAGCCTTGTCGGGCGGGTACAAAACTAGATAGGTGCGATTGAACACACGCCAGAAATCGTCGAACTCATTGATGGGAACCGTGACGCCGGCACCGTGCAGTGAATCCTCGGTAAAGAATCGATTGTCGGCCTGGTCATATCCGGTCAGCAACTGATAATGTCCCATGCCGCCGTTGTCTTCTGGCTCTGTCCAGGCCTCTACCATGACGGGAAAGCCATTGCTCAGCAGGTGCTTAAGCAAATCGATGTTGCCTCCGTACCCGGCCACACTCTCAAACCCTGCCGAGCGGGCGTAGGCAACCAGCTCATCGGGGTTGACGTTCTTGTCGTCTTGATTGGGTTTAAGAAACTGGGCTGCTTCAACCTGGGTGTCGCCGTGACCATAGTAGCTCAGGTTCATCGAAATGGTAGCCGGGCCGCAGTTATTCCAGGTTTGCCATTCGTGCTCAAAGCCAGCCAGAGTGACTGCTGGGGCAATGGGGAGAACCTGAGTCACGCTAGACTCGACCAACTTCACCCCAGACGGTCCCGACGTCGGCGCTCCGTCAGTTACGCCCACGAGACTGCCGGGGACGTCAGAGCTGGGTGATGCGACTTGGTTGGGTTCGGTGGGAGCGGTTTCTGAGTCGGTCTCGGGGACCCCTTCGGGTCGGGCTTGTAACAAGGTTTCCGCATCAATGGCAGATACGGCGGGGGGCGTTGGCAGGACCGGTTTGGGACGTACCTTGTTTATATAGGTTCGGGCATAGTAGGGCAGTACCTCGAGTCGCCGGTTCACCGGCTCCAGGTTTATGGTTACGTAGGCTGCCGTGCCCAGGGTGAGGAGTAAGAGGCTAAATACAACCAGTCCACCTAGCGAATATCTCGTCCTGTGCATACTAAAGCTCCCTTCGGAAGGGATTAATCACTGTCCTAATTATATCAAGACAACCTGAATAGGGAAATTGCGGCTCTTGGGCTTGTTGGGCTGGCATCGAGAGGGTATCAGGGCGTCCCATATGTGGTATAATAGGTTTATGATACCCCCATTCAACCGGTCTTCAAAACCTTTGGCCAGGGGGAGCTGCGCTTGGTTGTGGCCGGTGGGCAATCTTATTGCGGGCGAGGGGTTCGGTCTGA
>Ga0209536_100005507_pt1 | contig 19625 bp, 14 predicted proteins | sample DeeMarSeWOR28_12_FD_187461 | JGI IMG/M metagenome (GOLD analysis project Ga0209536, IMG submission 187461) | Marine sediment microbial communities from White Oak River estuary, North Carolina - WOR-2-8_12 (SPAdes) (version 2) | ecosystem: Environmental > Aquatic > Marine > Intertidal zone >...
GGCTCGAGCCCGCCAACCCAGCCGGCTACAAGGTGAACGTGCACGAGATCGCAGCGGGCGTGGTCTACCAAGACGCCGACGTTCGCGTGATCGCGTTTCCCGTACAACACGGCTCGTGGGACCACGCGTTCGGCTACCGGTTCGAGACGGCTGATAGAGTGATCGTTGTCTCCGGTGACGCCGTACCGAGCGAGTCGGTCGTGGAACAATGCAACGGTTGTGATGTCCTGGTACACGAGGTGTACTCGCAGGCCGGGTTCGAGCGGCGTGATTCGGTGTGGCAGCGCTATCACGCGAGTTCCCACACTTCCTCCGTGCAGCTCGCCGAGCTGGCGGCGCGCGCCCGGCCGGGTCTGCTGGTGCTGTATCACCAGTTGTACTGGGGCGCGACTGACGAGGAACTGTTGGGCGAAGTCAGGGCGCACTACGACGGCACTGTGGTGTCGGGCCGGGACCTGGACGTGTACTGAGCCTTGCCAGCGCGTTTGGTGCGCGGCCTCGACTGCTGGCTCGTGGCCGACGGTCGCTGTGGGGAGCGGCGAGCAGGGAGCGGGGAGCGGTTCGACCTGAGATCGGCTCGCTGAAAGTCGCCGCCGCAGAGTCGGCTCTCCGCTCCTCGGCTCCCCACTCCTCGCACCCTACATCTACTCCTGTCTCAACGTCGTCATCGGATGCACTCGACTGGCTCTGAGTGCTGGGATGGAACACGCGGCCGCGGCCACGCCGCCCAAAAGCACGATGACGGCGGCGTAGGTGACCGCGTCGATCGGGTTAACGCCGTACAGCATGTTGCTGAGCAGGCGAGTGAGCCATATTGCGGCGAACAGACCAATGACGAGCCCGATGCTTGCGACCTTCAGCCCCTGACCGAGTACCAGGCTCACCACATCGCGTCCGGCCGCACCAAGTGCAATCCGCACGCCTATCTCGTGACTGCGCTGGCTCACCGCGTAGGAGATAACGCCGTAGATCCCGACGGTGGCCAAGAGCAGTGCGATTCCCGAGAAACCGCCCAACAACAACAAGTTGAATCGCGGCTGAGACACGGAAGCGCTCACGAGCTGGTTCATCAGCCGGACTTGTGATACCGGCTGGTCCGGATCGATCGCCCAGACTCGGTTACGCACTGCAGCGGCCAGTGCCAACGGATTGGACTGAGCCCTGATCGCCAGGAACATGGTGCTCGCGGGAATCTGTTTGTAGGGATAGTAGGCCTGTTCGCGACCAATGGAGCTCAGGTCATAGTGCTTGGAGTGGCGCACGACACCGACGACCTCTCGCCAGGCCATCAACCCCTCGGCGTCGCGGTTGATTGCGATGCGTTTGCCGATCGGGTTCTCGTTGGGCCAGAAGCGGCGCACGAATTCCTCATCGACCATTGCCACCGGCAGGCCGTCGGCGTTGTCGAACTCGTTGAACGCCCTGCCGCTCACGACGCCGACCGACATGGTGCGGAAGTAATCCGGGCTCACAAAGCGACGTTCCGCTTCGAAGGCCCACTGATCCTCCGGTACCGTCTCGCTGTAGTTGACCCATGTGGTGCCCGACGCGTATGCGCCGCTCAATGGCAGGTGCGATATGGTTCCCGCACTGACCACGCCGGGCAGGGCCCTCGTTCCCTCTAGCAGGAGATCGTAGAACTGTGCAACGCTCTCGGGGGTGTCGTACTTAGTTTGGGGCAGAGCGATGCGCATTGTGAGCACGTTCTCGGAGTCGAATCCCGTGTCGGCCGACAGCAGCTTGGTGAAGCTCTTTATCATCAACCCGGCACCGATCAGGAGCACCAAGGCGAGAGCCATTTCGGCGACCACCAAACCGTTACGCGTGCGGTTGCCGCGGACGCCCGCGCCCGCGCTTCGGCCGCCTTCCTTGAGTGAGCTGACGAGCGATTCCTTCAGGCTGTGAAACAAGGGAGCTAGGCCAAACAACACACCGGTCAGCACGGCGACTGCGAACGTGAATCCCAAGACCACCCCGTCTATCGCGATGTCGCCGCGGCGTGGTAGTGCCTCAGGAGCGAACACGACCAGCGCCCGCACGAGTCCGAACGCGCCGAGCAGTCCGAACGCGCCTCCCGCGAGTGAGAGCACGACGCTCTCGGTGAGGAACTGCCGTGTGAGTCGCGAGCGCCCTGCCCCGATGGCGATGCGGACCGCGATCTCACGCTCCCTGGTCACTGCTCTGGTGAGTTGCAGGTTGGCCACGTTGGCGCAGGCGATCAGCAACACGAATCCGACTGCGCCGAGCAGTACCAGCAGCGCGGGTTTGACATCCTCCACCAGATCTTCGTGCAGCGAGTAGACCGAGATGCCCCAGCCCTCGAAATCGTAATACATGGGGCTCTTCTCCTGGATCTGGCGGGCGACCGAGTTCACGTCGCTGCGGGCCTGTTCCAGTGAAACGCCTGGTTTCATTCGAGCTACCGCCCGCATGAAATGACTACCCCGCGACATCTCCGAGTATTCGGTTCCGAATACAGGTGTCATCGGGACCCACAGGGCGACGTCATCCGGGACCTGCAGATCGGGATGCAGCAGCCGGAAATCCTGTGGCAACACGCCCACAACCATGTAGCTCTGGCCTCCTGCAACGACGGTTGTACCGATCACGCCAGGGTCCGCTCCGAACCGCCGGCGCCAGAACCCATGGCTCAGCATGACGACCCTATCGCCTTCGGGTCTGTCGTCTTCCGGCACGAGCGTCCTTCCGAGGGCGGCGTCCACTCCGAGGACCTCGTTGAGGAACTCTCCGGAGACTCCCGCCGCTCCCACTTCCTCGGGTTCGCCACCCCGAGTCACACTCATGGTAGTGAAGGCCACGACGCCGATGTCATCCAGCGTGGTGTTGAACTCGCGCATCTCGACGAACTCGGGTCCGGAAACCCAGTTTTGGGGCAGATCAGGGCCGAAATTGGTCCAGACCACGGCGAGTCGATCGGGGTTCTCGTACGGCAATGGATTCAGCAGTACTGTGTTGATCACGCTGAACACGGCCGTGTTGGCACCGATCCCGACTGCCAACGTGAACACCGCCACGAGGGTGAAGCTGGGATTCCTGAGCAAGGCCCTGAGAGAGTAGCGCAGGTCCTGAATCAGTGTCTCCATGGTCTGCTCCTCAGATAGAATACGGCATCGGGCCGTTCGGTCCCGGCGATAGTTGTACTACGTACGTGTGGTCTCGGGGATTCAAAACGGGCAATGGGACCCGCCGGCGCGTCTACCGGATTCACTCGGCTATTACGTGGTGCGCAGCGCCAGCGCCCGAAGAAATGCGTCAGTACACCTCGGGCACGAACGTCTGGTCTTCCATTGGCGGGCGGACGTATCCCTCGCCGCTGTTTCGGTTCGGCAGTTTGATCTTCTTGTGACCCACATCGTCGTATGGGATAACGGTCAGCAGGTGACTCATGCAGTTGAGTCTCGCCTTTCTCTTGTCGTCGCCGTTGACGACGTACCACGGCGCCTGCTTTATGTCAGTGTAGCTGAACATCTCGTCCTTGGCTTTGGAGTATTCCACCCAGCGGCTGCGGGATTCCAGGTCCATGGGACTCAGCTTCCAGCGTTTGGTGGGATCCTTGATGCGCGCTTGAAAGCGGCGTTCCTGTTCTTCGTCGCTCACCGAGAACCAGTACTTGATGAGAATGATGCCGGAGCGCACCAGCATACGCTCGAACGACGGACAGGAGCGCAGGAACTCTTCGTACTCCTCGCTGGTGCAGAAGCCCATCACCCATTCTACACCGGCGCGGTTGTACCAGCTGCGATCGAACAGCACCATCTCGCCTGCGGCTGGCAGGTGTGCGACGTAGCGTTGGAAGTACCACTGGGTCTTTTCGCGCTCGGTGGGCGCCGGCAGCGCCACGATTCTGAAGACTCGCGGGCTGACGCGTTCGGCGATGCGTTTGATCACTCCGCCCTTTCCCGCGGCGTCGCGACCCTCGAAGATCACCACCACCTTCAATCGCTCGTGCTTGATCCAATCCTGCAGCTTGACTAGCTCGATCTGAAGCCGGCTCAGCTCTTTCTCGTAGGCTTTCTTGGTCAGCTGCGGTGGCTTGGCCGTCTTACTGGACGACTTGGTGCCCGCGGATTTCTTCTTCGCCGACGATTCCTTCTTCTCTTTGGAAGCCATGGCCGCCTCATGGTTCGTGACCCGACGTATATGATCGGTCACAAGATAGGATGGCTGTAGTGAGCTGCCAAATGGGATTTGAAACCGGCGCGGCTATTTCTGTTTGGTGACCAAGGGCAACGCGGCCAGCGCGCCGAGCACCGCGCCCACCGTTCCGGCAGCGAAGTCCCACGGTTCGGCGCTGCGAAACGGCAGGACTCCTTGTAGCAGTTCGATCGCGCCCGCCAATACCGCGGTGAGGACCACCGCTGCGATGACGTCTTGTCTCCGGGCCGAGTCCAATGACAGCAGCATTAGAAAGGCGACGCCCGCTAGCAGTGCCACGTGCGCCAGCTTGTCGTACCGGGCTGCGGTAACGAAGATGCCGCCTGACAGCGGTGCCAGCGTCGCGATCAAGACGAGCGCGACGTAAGTGTAGAACAGGGTGCGGCGCACAGCCAGGCGCAAAGTGGCTCCTTTTCATGGTTGCTATCGTCCGAGCGCGCGAGAATTATAATCGAAACCGGGCACCACAGGTGTCTCGATCTGCGCGCCAGCAAGCTGGCGGCCGCATCCGGCGCGTGATGATACCGTCTTACCGTCGATATCGGCGCGGAGGCCGTGACGGACGGAATCCAGGCGCCACGGGGTGCCGATCTCGGCTCGAGTGATCTATGCGGTTGAATTACAATGGCTTACGTGCATCAACCCGGGGCTGCGGCACTGGCTAGCGAGGTCGATCTCGCCGATTCGAAACTTGAAAGCACGATTCGAAACTTCAATACCACGATCCAGTTGTGACGAACTGGCATTAGTGGTAGGAAACCGCCGTCGCTGCGGTCTTGCAGATACGCAGCTGCCGGAGCGTGCTAGCTTTCGCGATGTGGTGGAACGGGTTTGTAATCCAGAGGCCTGTTAGATGCCAGCCAATCTCACCCCGGAGTACAGGACAGCCGAGGCCCGGTTCCGCGGCGCGGTGACGCGGGAGGAGAAGATCGCGGCGCTGGAGGAGATGCTGCGGGTGATCCCGAAGCACAAGGGCACCGACAAGCTCCAGGCCGATCTGCGCTCGCGGATTTCCAAGCTCAAGCACGAGCCCAAGCGCAAGGGTGCGGCGCGGGGTCACAGTCACAAGATCCCGCACGAAGGGGCGGGGCAGGTGGTCCTCGTCGGTCCGGCCAACGCCGGCAAGTCGAGTCTCGTGGCCGCGCTCACGCATGCCAGGCCCGAGGTGGCGGTTTACCCGCTCACGACCCGGGAGGCAACGCCGGGCATGATGCCCTACGAGGACATCGCGTTCCAGCTGGTAGATCTGCCGCCTATTTGCGAGGAGCATGTCGAGCCGTGGGTTTACGACCTGGTGCGGGCGGGGGACCTGGCGTGGCTGGTCGTGTCCATCGAGCGGCCGCTCGCCGGATACGATCTCGTGCTGGAACTGCTCGGAGCCAAGGCGATCGGGTTGTATCCGGCCGGAACCGCCGGGCCCGAGGAGCGGCGGCCCGGTTGGATATACAGACCCGCGCTGCTAGTCGTAGCCGGAATGGACCGTGACGGTGCAGCCGAAGATCTCGCGGCGCTGGAAGAACTCTTGGAGCAGCCATGGCGCATGGTGCCTGTCTCGTGTGTGAGTGGCACGGGACTCGAGCAGCTCGGCCCGCGTACGTTCACCGCGCTCGACATCATGCGGATCTACACCAAGGAGCCCGGGAAGGAGGCCGACCGCGACCGACCGTTCACGCTACCTCGCGGCGCAACCGTAGCCGATCTCGCGCGCACGATCCACAAGGACATCGCCGAGGGACTCAAGTTCGCCCGCGTGTGGGGGCCCAGCGCGTTCGACGGGCAGTCGGTCAAGGACGCGCACGTGCTGCAGGAGGGTGATGTGGTGGAGATTCATTGGTGAGGGCAAGGGAGCGGGGAGCGCAGACCCCTAGCCGGTGGGTGGCTGCGAATCTCGGCGGGAACGCATCGCGCTTGGTTAGGGTGCAGAGTACAGAGTGCAGTGCGCAGGGTTCGATCCACCGTGACATATGTGGGTGGCGTCTTACGGTTCCGGGTTCGGGCTGGCAGGGATTGGGCACGTTGCTCGGGCTCTTGCGGAGCATCCTTTTCCGGCCGACAACCACGTCAACAGGGACCAGTCTCTCGGCGTCCTTCAAGACGTGTCGGTGCGCAGCATCGCCGAGTCGGCGTTTCAACGCCGGAACTGGCACGTCAGCCGGCACGCGCATGACCCGAATCCTCCTCCCTGTCGCACTGCTGCTGTGCTCGTTCCCGGCCTTCGCCTCGGCCCAGGACCTCGAACAGCAGATCCGATCCGAAGTAGCCCGCTTCGTCGAGCGCATCAACAGCGGCGACCGGGCAGGTCTCGCGGACATGTATCTGGCGGATTCTACCGTCGCCATCGGGATCACGGCGGGATGGCAGGAAGTTTCCGATCTGCTGTCGCTGGCGTTTGCGGCGCGTGGCCTGACATGGATGACGGCCGACTCGGTCACTGTTGCGACGCTCGGCGAAAACGCCGCGATTGCTTACTTCCGCTACATCTGGGACTACCGAACTGAAGCAGCCGCAGCTGCGACAGGTGCGTTGACGCTCGCCTTCGTGCGCACGGGCAACGGATGGAAGTTGGCTCGCGATCATGCGAGCACGCCGCCGGCCGTGGCAGGGGAGCTGTTCTATTCCGGACCGCCCAGCTCCGTGCGCTCGACCTTTCAGTGCACCGTCACCCGTGTCGTCGACGGCGACACGATCGATTGCGAGGAGATGGGCCGGGTGCGGCTCATCGGAATGGACACACCAGAGTCGGATCAACGGCCGTACGGGTCGCAGGCGACAGAGGTATTGGCTGATCTCATCGCTAACAGCTCCGAGATACAACTCGAGTTGGACGTGGAACGTCGCGACCAATACGATCGGGTGCTGGCCTACGTGTGGGCCGACGGACAACTGCTGAACTGGATACTCGTGCGGTCGGGCTACGCCGTCGTGCTCACCTACCCACCTAATGTGCAATACGTAGACTGGTTCACTGCCGCACAAGAAGCAGCACAACGGGAGAGTGCGGGATTGTGGCTCGTACAGGGCTTTGCGTGCCTGCCCCGCGACCACCGACGGGGGCGGTGTGATTGAGCGGACGTTGAGCTGGTTCTGTGAAGCAGCCGCAACCCTAAGGGATTCATGTCCGCAAATGAGTTCTGTACCGTAACAGCTCTGTAGGCTCCGCTAGTCTCGAAGCCGCCCTCCGCTCTCGGCCCGCTGCACTCTCTACTGAACCGTCAGATTCGGGCCCGGCTGGTACGCACCGCCCAGCAGCACGTGCATGTGCCCCTCACATACGGGTACTCGATACCACTCGACTTCTTGGTTCGGTGCCGTCGGCTCCAGCGCGATCTTACCCCAACAAGAGCCTTGCTCCGTGCCATCGTAGATGCAGGAAAGTTCTCCACCGTCGTCGGGGTCATTTCTGCGCATGATTGAAACCTGCTCCGGGATGCCGGGCACGCATAGCCGCTGCGCGAGGTCCCGGGGTTGCCTCGCGTCGTTCAAGACGTGTCGCCGCCCAGCAGCGCCGAGCCGGCGTTTCAACGCCCGAATGAGAGCCGCTCCTCGCTGCCCCGCTCACCGCTGCGCCACGACGACACCCACCTGCATCCGAATGTCCCGCGACGAACTCCCGACGTACACCGTCCGCTCACCGCCCGCCCGCACCCAACCGTCGGCCTCGACGGACCAGTACGACAGCTGCCGCGCGTCGATGTGAAGCGTTACCTCCCGCCGCTCGCCCGGCACCAACGTGATGCGATCGAAAGCGACCAGCTGCTTGGGTGCCATGGGAACCTCCGCATCACTCGGCGGTCCCAAGTACACCTGTGGCACCTCGCCGCCCGCTGCCGTCCCTGTGTTGCGCACGTAGAAGGTGACGTCGAGCCCATCACCCGCCGGCTGCACGTCGATGGCGTCGTATTCGAACGTCGTATATGACAGCCCATGACCGAACGGGAACAGCGGCTCGATGCCCTCCGCATCGTACCAGCGATAGCCCACGAAGATGCCTTCGTCGTATGAAGCCCGGCCGTCCTCCCCGGGATACCGTTCTGCGGGCGCCGTCGGAACATCGGACTCGGCGCGCGGGAAGGTCACGGGCAGCCGGCCGCCGGGGTTGGCCTCGCCCAGCAGCAGCGCGGCTGTTGCCTCGCCACCCTCTTGTCCCGGATACCACAGCTGCAAAACGGCCGCCGCGCGCTCGATCCATGGCATGAGCACGGCACTGCCCGTTTGTAGCAGCACCACGGTGCGCGGGTTGGCCTCCACTACGGCACTGATGAGTTCGTCTTGCAGGCCCGGCAGCCCCAGCGACTGCCGGTCCGCGCCCTCGGTGCCCTCGTCGTAGCCGACGACTACAGCGGCCTGCACCGAACTTGCCGCGGTCACGGCGTCCTGTAGGAAGGCGGCCCGCCGCTCTGGCGTAACCCAGGCCAACCGAACCTCGACCGGTGCGTCCCCCGCCCCCGATGTCGGCCCGGGCCCAAACCGTGTTCGGCCGATCGAGATTGTGATGGTTCGTGCCACTCCGGCCTCCAGCCGCACGGTGGCCGTGGCGCTCGCCAGTCCGTCGGCAGTCGCAATGAGGCTGGCATTGCCGAACATGCCGCCCGTCGACAGCAGCCGCTCGCCGTCCAGTGAGAGCGATCCCGCTCCGCCCCTCACCTGTAGCTTGAGATCGTAGTCGCCCGTGACCGACGCCGTGAGTGTACCGCTCCAACTCAGCGGCGAGCCGACCGTCAGGGCGTTGTCACCGGTAAAGTCGATCGCCGCATCCACCTGCCTCGCTTCGGCGACTGTGCGCTCTAGACCGTTGCCTCCGGCCGCCCCCGGCTGCCCGAGCGCCGACGTGGGCACTGCGACTCCATCGAGGTCGAGCCCGCTCATGTGACGCACTTCTACACCTGCACCTGCTCGGCGCCGCAAGGCGGCCATCAGGCTCTGCGCGCGAAACGGTGTCACCCGCGAGCTGCCACCGCCCCCTATGAGCGGCCTTTGCGCTGTCGGCCCGATGACGACCACCGAGCCCAGGTCGGCGGCACTGAGCGGGAGCAAGCCGCCCTCGTTGCGCAGCAGCACGGCGCCTGCCACGGCCACCTCCCGCGCTACTGCCGCACCCGCCGCCATGCCCATAGCCGGACGCACCGGCGCCGAGCCGTCCAGCAGGCCCATCCGGTTCATCTGTCCCAAGATTCGCCGTACCGCCCGGTCGACGACGGCCTCCGAGATCTCCCCTGAGACGACGGCCGCCCGCAGCGAGTCGCCGAAGTAGCTCGACTGCATGCCGAAGGCCAGTCCCGGCATCTCCTGGTCGAGTCCGGCCTCCAACGAGCCGAGCGAGTGCCGGGCGAACCAGTCGGTCATTACCCAGCCATCGAAGCCAAACCGGTCCCGTAGGACGCCGGTCAATAGCTCTTCGCTGTCGCACGCGTAGACGCCGTTCACCCTGTTGTACGAGCACATTACGCTCCCCACGCCCGCCGCCACCGCGGCCTCGAAGCCCGGCAGATAGATCTCGTGCAGCGTCCGGGAGTCGACCTCCGCGCTGGTGCTCGTGCGGTCCTGCTCGAAGTTGTTGGCCACGTAATGCTTCACGGTCGCGATCAATCCCTCGCCTTCGATGCCCCGGATTTCTTCGGCCACCATTCGTGCTAAAACCAGTGGGTCTTCGCCAAACGTCTCGAAGTTCCGCCCGGCTTGCGGTACGCGCACGATGTTGACCATAGGGGACAACAGCACGTCCTGGTTACGCGCCCGTCCCTCGCGACCGATGACCTGCCCGAACCGGCGGGCGAGGTCGGCATCGAAGCTGGCGCCGAGCGCCACCGGCGCGGGCAGCCCCGTAGCCGGCTGGGAGGTCCGGATCCCGGCAGGTCCATCGGCCAGGCGAAGCGGCGGAACGCCGAGTCGCGGCACGCCCGGCACGTAACCGGCGCCGGCCGTGCGCGACGGATCCTGCGCTCCGTGCAGCAGCGCAAGCTTCTCGTCCAGTGTCATTGCCCGCAACAACTTCTCGATGTCCACTCCCTGGGCGTAGCTGATCGCGGTGCCGCTCACCGCTACTGCGCCCGAGGCCGCCAATAGGGCGGCGTCGCGATCGGTCAGCCGCCAAGTGCGGTCGAAACGACCTTCTACGGCCCCATCACCGCCGGTGGCATCGAACAGCAGGTAGTCCTGTTGGTCAAACAGCTGCATCGCCGGTACGACGTTGGTGAACGGCGAACCCGGCCCTGCTACCTCCGGCCTGTCCCACCAGGGCCGCCCCTCGTTGACCAGCACGTAGTTGGAGTCGAGGGGAAAGACGTACACCAGCCCGTAGTCCGCCGTCGCAGACTCGGTCAAATGCAGCGGCAGGCGGTCCCTGTACTGGGCGATGAGGCTGTTCGTCTGCGGCGTGCCGAACAGCACCAGGTTGGCGTCCGCCACATCGCTGGGACGCACCTCCCGGTCCGCTACGACGCGCGGAAACACCATCACTCGGCCCCAGAACCACCCGCGGTACACCGACCATTCGGCCGCACGCTCTGCCTGTTCGCGCCGTGCGGTCTGCTCCTCATCAGTCGGGTCGCCTGCGGTACCGTACACGTAGATGTGCCGGCTGGCGATCGCCTCTCGCATCGGGCCTTCCAGACCCGGCCGCTTCTCGCTTGGCGCCGCGGCGTAGGGTGCTGCCACCCACAGGAAGTCGCGGCGGCTGAACGACACGGAGTCATCCGCCGGGAAGTCGAGTTGCTCACCGTCGATCTGCACTGCGAGCGGTTGCCCCGGTGTGAAGCGCGGATGACCGGCCAGGCGCAGTGTGAAGCCGTCTAAGGCTTGGGTCGCGATCTCCAGGTGGTTGGCATCGGTGAACTGCGCGTCGATGCTTGCCAGTCGGCCCGGCACCAAGGCGTCGAACCGGACCCAATAGGCGGTGTCGTGCTCGTAGCGGTCGCTCGCGAAGCGCACGCGGTCCGGATGCGGATCGCGTCGGAAACGATCGAACCATTCGAAGATCTGGCCGTCAGCGTACGCGTTGACCCAGCTGTCGTGCCCCACTCCCGGGTACTCGGTGTACTCCACTGTGCTGCCCAGAGCTTCGAGCGTAGCTATCCAGCGATGCGCGCCCTGTGGTGGCACAACCGGGTCGGCGCCGCCCTGGAAGATGTGCACCGGTACGTGCAACGCGTTCGGTGCGAGCTGCTCGGTGCCCTGGGGCGGGGCGGGGCAGACGGGGGCGATGGCCGCCCACAGGTCTGGCCGAGTCAGCCCGATCCACAGCGTACCACCCCCACCCATCGACAGCCCGGTGAGGTACATCCGGTTCTCGTCGATGGAGAACCGCCGCCTGACGTCGGCGATGACGTCCATCACGTCCTTCTCGGCCACGCCCTGGTAGCCCATCGTGCCGCGCGCGAACGGCGCCGCTACGATGTAATCGACGTGCTCCCAGTCGGGGAAATAGCGGCTCGCCTCCACGTCGGTCTCACCCTCCGCGTTGCTCTTGCCAAACACGCGCCGCAGGTTGAGCCGGTGGTTGGAGCCGGCTCCGTGCAGGCTGACGACCAGCGGATAGGCCTTCGTGGCGTCGTAGTTCTGCGGCAGGTAGAGGCCGTACGGCTGCTCGGTGTCGTCTACGTCGGAGAAGAAGGTCAGAACCTGGGGTCCGGATTCGAGCCGCTGAGCTGATAGTCCGGCCGGCAGCACCATGAACAGCGCCGTCACGGTGCAGACAAGCAATCGTCCAACTGTCGTCATGAGGCAAGCCTCGGCAGGGGTTGGCGGCGGTCGTACGGCGGGTTGCCGGAGTGCATGGCTAAATCTGCGCTGCGCGTCAACACAAGCAAAGGCCGGCGCGTAGAAGTCCGCGTCCTCGCGTCTTTCAAGACGTGTCGGTGCGCAGCGCCGCCGAGCCGGCGTTTCAACGCCTGAACGAGTTCATAGCGGCATCACTGGACTCAACGTGGCTGTGCCGCTCACGACTCCGCTACCCGCTACCCGCTCCCCGCACGCTACTTCCCGCCGGACAGGTCCGATCGGTCTGACACCAAAGTCGTCCACGGTCTATATCTCCAAGAAGCTCCACTCCTTCGAGAATGGCACACTCGAGAACCGGACACCGCGTGTTGCCGTGACACGGAGGTTATCGCTGGGGTTGATGCCGAAACCGCGGCCGGCATCGTACAGGCCCGGCTCCATGCTGAACGTCATGTTCTCTTCGAGCACACTGTAATCTCCCAGCGCGATGAACGGCGACTGATGGCCCGCGAAGAACTGACCCTGCCCGTGTGCCGGTCGATGATAGATGTACTCCGCCATGCCCGAGTCGACCTGATGTCGGTGTATCATGGCAGCGATGTCGGAACAAACCGCTCCAGCTTTCGACTCCGCTTCCTGGATCTGGATCGTCTCCGCCACTACTTCCCACATTCTCTCCTGCTCGGCGGTCCACGGTGCGATCAGGTAGTTGCGATAGCACTCGCCGCCCAGTCCACCCAGCTTGAGGTCGGTGTTCACGTACACCGTCTGTCCCCGTTCGAGCTTTTGGTGGAAGAACTGATTGGGGTGCGGATACGCGCTGGCGACACCGGCGCGCACGTACTGCGACGAGACTTCGATACCCACCGCCGTGTGCGGGCGTCCGTCCTTCACCAGGTCGTTCATGAGGAGCTCGATGCCGAATGCCTGCAGAGCCTGGCCCAGCTCGAAGTCGGTGAGATCGGTGCCACGCTCCAGGATGTAGTCGCGCGCGAAAGCGTGCACGCGGTCGAAATAGTGATAGGCGCGCTGTGTGAGAGCCAGCTCCTCCGGTGTCTTCACCTGTTGCATCGCGATGCAATCGCCCTGCACGTTCACGAACCGCGTGCCCGGGATCACCTTGCGGACGCTGGCCTCCTGTTCCGCGGACAGTGTCCAGTCGGCGGCGATCGTGCCGCCAGCCAACCCGCGCCCGGCCAGGCCCTGGAGCATCCACTCGAACAGATCGACACGCGGGCCCTGCACCACCTGGCCGCGGTTGGGGAATCCGCGTTCGGCGTGCGGATAGCAGAAGTAGTATTCGTTCTCCGTGCTCCACCACGACTCGATCAAGTCACGATCGATGCCGGGCGAGTACCAGTAGAGCGTGTCGGCTTCGTCCGATTTGAGCACCGCCCACGTCGAGCGCTCGCCGCTCCCCCTGAAGCAACCCGTGTAGTACACGATGTTCTGGTCGTTGCTCAACACTATCGCGTCGGCGTCGCGGCCGGCGACGCGAGCCTTCAGCTCGCGGACCCTCGCCTGGTGCCACTCTAGCGGCAGGCGGTCGTAACCCAGCGGCGCTGGCTCCAGGTGGTGGGGGTCGGGCTGGAGCTGGCGCTCTGAGTCACCGGAAGTCTGTCCCTGCGGTGTGCAGGCGAGCGCGCCCGCCGCCGAACTCGCGGCTGCCAGCCCGGTCCCCATTTGCTGGATGAACTGCCGCCGGGAAGTCGCCATGTGTGCCTCCGGAGAATCTCTGAAGTTGTGACGAGTCTGGCTGCGATGGTAGATATCACCGACTACAGGTCCGCAATCGCAGCCGGGACCAGTAAGTCAAATGTGCACTTGCCAGCTACACATGCAACGGATGGTCAAGAATCTGCTACCTGAACCGGTGCCTTGGCGGACCCCTCTCCCAGTGATTACGGCGGTCGCCTGCTCCCCGCTCCCAGCTCCCCACTCTCTTACCATCGAATCTGCAATCTCCAATCTGCACTTCTCTTCCCGCTCCCTGCTCCCTACTCTCTGCACTCTGTACTCTGCACTCCGTACTCTGTACCATTCATTGCCATGAAGATCTTGCTCGTCCAACCCGCGAGTCCGTCCGCTGCGATTGCCGGCGACGACTGGTTCGTGTTCGAGCCGCTCGCGCTCGAGTATCTCGCAGCAGGTGTGCCTGAGGACGATGTGAGAATCCTGGATCTTCGGCTCGGTGGAGATCTGCGGACGGCACTGGAGACCTTCCAACCGGAACTGGTGGGTGCCACTGCCTATACCGTTCATGTGAATACGGTGAAGCGTCTGTGTGAGACTGTGAAGCAGTGGAATGCGGACACGGTTACGGTTGTGGGTGGGCACCACGCCACAGTCGCGCGAGAGGATTTCGCGGAGTCGGCCATCGATCTGACCGTGGTGGGCGAAGGCGTTGTGCCGCTCAAAGAGATCGTGAGCAGGCTCAAACGCAGAGCTGCACTCGAAAGCATACCGGGTGTGGCGGTGCAGGGTAGCAGCTCCTTCGTCCCGCTCGAGGAATCGATCGCAGCCGACATAGACGGACTGCCGCTGCCGGCCCGCCGTCTGACTGCGGCATACAGGTCGCAGTACTTCTGCGACTGGTTGCGGCCGCTGGCATCGATCCGCACGTCGAAGGGTTGTCCCTATCGCTGCAAGTTCTGCGCGCTGTGGAAACTGACCTGTGGCAAGTATATCAAGCGGGAGCCGCGCAACGTGGTCGCCGAGCTAGCCACCATAGATGAGGAAAACGTCTTCTTTGCCGATGATGAGTCGCTGCTGGATAACCGACGCATGCAGGTTCTTGCCGAGCTGATAAGAGCGGCGGGAATCCGGAAGCGCTACTTTCTCTACGGCAGGAGTGATACAATCGCGAGGAACCCCGATCTGCTGCGCGCATGGAAGGAGATCGGTCTCGATCGGGTCTTCGTGGGGTTGGAGTTCTTCAGGGACGAAGACCTGGAATACGTGGGCAAGAAATCCAAGCTGAGCGACAACGAGAAGGCCATCGGGATCCTCCACGATCTCGAGATCGACATCTACGCGTCCATGATTCTGCGGCCGGAGTTCGAAGGGCGTCACTTCAAGGAACTGCGCCGCTATTGTCGTGTGATGCGGTTGGATTATCCGACATTTGCCGTCCTCACACCGCTGCCAGGCACCGATCTGTATGAGGAGGTCAAGCACGATATGATAACCCAGGACTACGACTACTTCGACTTCATTCACACGTTGTTGCCGACGAGCCTATCGCTGAAGCAGTTCTACAGGCACTACGCTTGGTTGATCAATACGGTGCTGCCTCCCCGAAAGAGGATCTCCTTCCTGCGGCGGTTTCCGCCGAAGCAGCTGGGTTCGATTCTGGGGCGATCGATCCGGGTCCAACGACGGGTACGCAACGCCTGGAAGGATTACGAGACTGCAACCGCGGATCTAACCTGAATTCGCAAAGAAGAACCGGTCTTGCGCTGACCCGGCGGACACGTCCGCCCGACGGTCGCGTCGGTCAGTGATTGTCTGCTCCCTCCTTCCTTTTCTCCGCTCCCTGCTCCCTGTACTCTCTAATCTGCGATCTGCACTTCTCTTCCCACTCATCACTGCCTGTAACCTGCACTCGGTACCCTGCCTCCTGCCTCTAACACCTCCTATGTTGCATCCCCACCACTCTTGCCGACGCCGGTACGGCGCCACACGTTTTACTCGCTGTGAGATTCCTTGCTACGTACCGCCGCCCGAAAGACGCCGCCGTAGACGCTACATCACGACGCCGCACCTCAGGCGCCCGACAGACGACGGAACCGTGAGGAAACTGTTCTGTGACCTCGATGCACCTAGATGGAAGGAGGCTCCGTGTCCTTGAAGACAGGAGGATGCCTGCTCTTGGCGGCTCTGGCCCTTGCTGTGGTCGCGTGCGAGCAACTTCCTCGAACAGCCGCGCGTGAAGGCCACGATCACATGGAGCTGATGCCGTACACCGACGCCATTCCTCAGGATTGGGGAACACTGGTATCGGTTACCGCTGATGCCCAATGGACGTATTCGACACTGTGGTTCCAGGATGATTCGGGACACATCCGCCTGGTGGGCTTTGACAACGGGAACCGTCAACTGCTGGACAGTGTCGCCGTAATCCTTCGCCGCTAGGAGGCTCCCGTGATTGACCAGATTGCCGGCGTAGTGACTCGGATTCTGTTCGTATTCGCTTTCATTCTGGGCGGCCTTGCGCTGTGGGAGAAGTTGGCTAACCTGACCGGACGTAGCCTCGCGTTTCTGGGAGGTTATGCACCGGCACGGCTGGCTGAGTTGGCGGCGGTGGTGCTGCTGTTCGTGATCGCACTGGAGTTGAGAGCAATCAGGAACAGCGCGTCGGCTGCGAAGGGGCAGGGCTAGGCTGGGGCGGCGTTACCCGGGGCAAACGATGAGAACGCAAGACGCTAGCCCCGCGCGGCGGGCGTTCCAGCTCTCATTGAGGCACCTCGTCATAGCATTGTGGATCCTAGTTGCGCTGCTCGGCTCCGTCGCTTGTGGACCGGCGCGGGGCGGGCCCCAGGAGCAGGCGCCGGCTCCGTCATCCGGTTTCAACCTGCAGGGGACCTGGAAGCTGTACGATCACCTCGAGCTACCGATCGGATGTGAGATTCGGATGTGGGCTGAGGGGGACAAATGGAACGGTTGGATCTTGCAGGATTTCACGGTTATCCAGCAGTGTGCGCTGGTCGAATACCGGCTCGACAGGGTCCAGATGGATGGCGCCAGGATCACACTGTGGTTCAGGCATCCGGATACCCAAAGGCGACGCGAGTTCCGATTGGAAATCGTAACGCCGTCAAAGCTCCAGCAACGGAGCTCGAATACGCCGTACACACTCGTGAAGGTGAGTGGCTAGACCGGCAGGCAAAGCGCGGCCCCTAATGCTAGAAGAGTGTGCCTTGGCCCTCTCTTACAAACGCTCCGTCCGGCGAGTAGTATTTCCTTGTCTCGGAGTCGCCCTCCAAAGCAAGGAGGGAGTATGCGTCAGGCACTCACCGCGCTCGCGCTCGCCGGTGCTGTCGTGGTGCCATCCCACAGCCTAGCCCAACATCCCGCCTGGGTCACACAACTCGAGGGTCTCCTCGGCGGCCGATTCACGTTCGACGAGGTCACGCAGGTCGTCATCGACGGTGGATCGGCCACCGGTGTGGAACTGAAGTCGGGCTTGGTCTACGGAGGCCGGGTGCTGTTCCCTCTCGCCAGCGCACCCTCACCGCATCTCGGCAAGTTCTACATCGGGTTGGACGGGCTCGGAGCCTTCGGGTCAGACATGACGCTGGCGGCCACGGACGCTGTGGTCGGGCAGGCTGACTACTACCAGGTCGGGGCTGCCGTCGGTGTGGGCAAGTTCATAAGTGCCACACCGATAAACCTGACATTGCACGGTGCGTTGGGTTTGGGGGTGGCACACACCGTCTTCAATCCTGATGAGGGGGTAGATCTGGTACAAGAGGGAAACTCGGTTACTTCTTTCCTCGTGAGCGCCACGGTGGGATTAGACTTGTACCTAGCGCGAATGTTGAGTGTCGTGACAGCCGCCAGCGGCAACCTCGGTTTCAGAGATCCGTTGGATGTCTCGGTTACGTTGCTTGCCGGTCTTGCCCTTCGACTGCCTTGACGGTCGGCCGCCCTAGTAGACGGCAACGCTATGCGGCAGCCATGTGGTCACTGGAGCGTCGCCGTCATTGCTGGACCGGCCGACCCAATGCGGTGTCGCATCGCTGCCACCCTTGCCGACACCGGTTCCGTGCTTCACCTTCTGCCAGCCCTCAGACTGCCTCATACAAACCCTCCGTGGCTCAAGCCCTGTGGCATCGGAGTGACTGGCCGGTGTCGCGCGTAATCGATCTGGAGTGAAAACGACTATCGCCGGTGGCCGCTAGTGCCCCGTCGCCAGACAGACGCCGATGTAGACGCCGCAGTGTGACGCCGTAGTAGACGCCAGCCCGACGACGTGACAGCCAGGTCACCGACGGTTGCTTAGCAACCATGAGGAGAAACCCATGCGCTACGTCGCACACGTGGCAGCGCTAACCTGCATCGCAGCATTCACTTTCCTTGCTTGTGGCGAACAATCGGTTCAAGGGCCCCGGCAGACCGTCGCGTCGGTCGCGGTGACGCCTGCATCCGATACGCTGGTCTCCCTCGATGAAACCGTGCAACTGACAGCTACCGCACGTGATGCGAACGGTGCCACGGTCGCGGGTGTCTCCTTTACGTGGTCGTCGTCCGACGAGGGCTGTGCAGCGGTGAACTCGTCGGGACTGGTGACCGCCAGTGAGAACGGATCCGTGACGATCACGGCCTCGACAGCCGGCGTCTCGGGTGCAGCATCGATAACCATCGTCCAAACTCCCGCGAGCGTAGCGGTGGCACCCGCCTCAGCGTCATTGACCGCGGTCGGGGAGACAGCGCAGCTCGCCGCCACCGCGCTGGACGCCAACGGACACGCTGTCGTCGGCACGGCGTTTATCTGGGAATCGTCCGATGACGGAGTGGCAACCGTCGACGATTCGGGGCTGGTGACCGCTGTTGCCGACGGCACGGCTACGATCAATGCATCGACAAATGGCGTGGCAACTCCGGGAACTGCGGACATCACTGTGGCCCAGCAGCCCGATTCGGTGGCGGTGAGCCCGATCGGGGCTGCGATCTCCGGTGTCGGCACGACACAGCAGTTCACCGTGGAGGTTTGGGATGCGGGCGGCAGTCCGATCGCCGATCCGTCCGTGACGTGGACGAGTCTCAATCCCAACGTTGCCACGATCGATCCGTCCACCGGTGAGGCCGAGGCAGTGGAGAGCGGCCAGGTGACAATCGCGGCGACGGCGAACGGCGCGACCGGATACGCGCTGCTCACCGTGGCGGTGCCCGGAGCTGAGCCGGTCAACCTCTGGACGGAGATGTGGAATGGCAGCAGTAACGAACGGGCGTTAGGGATCTGGGGTACGTTAGCGACGGACGTGTACGTGGTCGGCGATTTTTCCGCGGTCCACCACTACGACGGTGCGAGTTGGAAGCCTATGGGGGGCACATTCGGTGGTGCCATTTGGGGTACGTCGGCTACGGACGTCTACTTGATGGGCTGGAACGGGACCATCCTCCACTATGATGGCGCGAGCTGGAGTTCCATGGAGAGTGGGACCGGCAGTACGCTCAACTCGGTGTGGGGAGCGTCACCACGCGACATCTACGCCGTAGGGGATGCCGGAGCGATCGTCCGCTACAATGGTTTTTCTTGGAGTGACATGGCGAGTGGCACCTTTGAGGACCTCAACAGTGTCTGGGGCACGTCTGCCACGAACGTCTATGCGGTGGGTAGCTCCGGCACGATCCTGCACTATGACGGTACGAGCTGGAGCGCGATGGCGACCGGTACTTCCGCTGACTTCACTGGTGTATGGGGCACATCGACCACGGACATCTATGTGGTGGGGCAGTGGCCCGACAGGATTCTCCACTATGAGGGCGCGACCTGGAGCACCGTACCCGGTGTCACGATCCACCGCCCTGCGGCTGTATGGGGAAGTTCGGCCACGGACATCTACGTCATGGGTTTTGCCGGCGCGATGCTGTTCTACGATGGCGCCAGTTGGAGCGAGATGGAGACCGGGACGGGCAACGACCTGAACGCCGTGTGGGGTACTTCCGCTGCGGATGTCTACGTGGTCGGGAGTCCCAGTCTGATCCTCCGGGGCGTCCGCGGCGCTGCG
>Ga0209536_100005508_pt1 | contig 19625 bp, 19 predicted proteins | sample DeeMarSeWOR28_12_FD_187461 | JGI IMG/M metagenome (GOLD analysis project Ga0209536, IMG submission 187461) | Marine sediment microbial communities from White Oak River estuary, North Carolina - WOR-2-8_12 (SPAdes) (version 2) | ecosystem: Environmental > Aquatic > Marine > Intertidal zone >...
CACAAATGCATGCTGCGCGCGCCGACGGACTGAACGTCAACGCCCAGGTTGGATGCCGGCCCATCGTGATCATGATGGGCCTTGAAACTACGATCAATCCTTTCTCCTCCCATCCGGCCTGGACCGGCATGGCGCATCTTCCACCCGCGCAGCGTTTCGAAAGGCTCAGCAATGATTCCGAATTGCGCCGCGCCCTGGTGACCAATCTTCCGGACGACGAGCACACGTTGAGGGTGCGGCAGTGGATGCCCCGAACCTACATCGTCGACGAGCAGTTCGACTACGAACCCGCTACCGAACTCAGCATTGGCGCCCAGGCCGACAGGACGGGGCGCAGCGTATGGGAGCTTGCCCTGGAAGCCATGATGTCCAACGGCGGCAAGCGCTTGCTCGCGCACACGTTCGAAAACTACTCTGCCGGCAATCTTGAAGTTGTGCGTGAGATGCTGCTCGACGACGCGACGATCATGGGGCTTGGCGATGGCGGTGCCCATGTTTGCACGGTATGCGACGAAGGCGCGCCCACCTATCTTCTTTCTCACTGGGGCCGGGACCGAAAGCGCGGTGAGCGGTTGCCGCTGGAGTTTCTCGTCAAGAAGCACACGCGGGACAGTGCGCTGGGTTACGGATTGAGCGACCGGGGATTGCTTGCTCCCGGCTACCGCGCAGATATCAATGTCATCGATTTTGACCGCTTGCGTTTGCGCGAGGCCGAGGTGGTTTACGATCTTCCCGCGGGAGGCAAACGGCTGATGCAGCGAGCCGACGGGTACAGGCATACCTTCGTCGCAGGAACCGAGATCGTTCACGATGACGAGCACACCGGCGCCCTCCCCGGCCGTTTGCTCAGGTAAGTCCTTGCACGGGTAAACAACACCTGCTGGCACCGCGCCCTACGCGTCGCTCATCAGGCGGTTCGCCCCCTCGCAGACCCGGGTGCGCGACTTCCCCGCCGCCATCGAAAAGTCGGTTTCGAACCGGCACGCGGCTTCATCCGGCCAGGACGCAGCGCTTGCCCGGCCGAAACGCGGCACCAGGCCTGTCGATCGTGCGCATTCGCGGCGAGAAAATCATGCGATAAGACGATCTCATATTTATTCTTACGGCATGGCCGCAGGCGTGTCGCATCCCGGTTTGGTCAGCGTTTGTTGCCGATACATCGTGTCTGGCGAAACGGTAGAGCCGGCAAGCGCCCCCCGGTTTTCCAGCGATGACGCCCTCATCGCGGCATGTTTTCTGCTTTTTACCTGCTTCATCAGGTCTGCCGTCGCGCCAAAAAAAGAGCCACGCATGAAACAACATATCGAATCCCTCCCAGATCCGGTCATGATGATTTCCGAAGACGGCGCGATCGTCGCGGCGAACTCATTAATGCAGAGCCTGCTCCACTACACCCCAGAGGAGTTGCTCGAAAGGAAAGCCGAAGATCTTGCGCCGGTGGACTCGCGCGCCGACTACGCTCTGTGGTGGGACCGATTGATGCAGGCGGCAAGCGGGCAAAGCACCACCGGCGTCAACCATTTGCACGACATGCGGGCGTTGACCAAGGAAGGCACGGAAATCTCGCTCGATGTCAGTCTGAAGCGTTTCGATTCCGAAGAAACCGGCCCGTGCTTGATCGCTTCGTTTCGTGATGCAGCCGCAGGCAAACCGGGTGCCGCACAATCAGATGCAGACAAAACGACCGATCCGCTGAAAAGCCTGCCAGACCAGGAACAGTTTCTCGAATCATTGCAAGCGGCAGTGACCAACGCCCAGGCGGAAGGCCGTTTCGTCGCGGTCTTGACGATCAACAGCGGCCAGTACCGCAGCATTGTCGATACCCTGGGGCGTGAAGCCGGCGACGACTACCTCCGCGAGATAGTCACGCGTATCTCGCGCATCAGCCGTAAACAGGACACCATGGCACGGCTTTCCGGTGATGAGTTTGCTGTCATGATCGACAGTCTCGGAGACCCTGAAATCGTCAGCAAACTTGCGGCAAGAATCCAGTCGTTTCTGAGTGCGCCCGCGTACATCGGCGAGCACAGCTTCGCCCCCCGGCCCAACATCGGCGTCAGCGTATTCCCCACCGATTCCGTCGATCCGGCAACCTTGCTGCGAAATGCCGACCTCGCCATGCACAATGCAAAGAAGGCGACCAGCGGCGGGATCTGTTTCTTTTCGGACGAAATGGGAGCGCGGGCAAAGCAACGCCTGACGCTCGAAAGCGACCTCCGGTCAGCTATTTTCAAAGATGAGTTCGCGGTTCATTTCCAACCATTCTTCGAACTGGAATCCGGCGAACTGTTCGGCGTGGAAAGCTTCCTGCGCTGGGAACATCCGAAGCTCGGAACAATCGAGTTGCATGATTTCATGCAGATAGCCGACGAAACCGGCATGGCCGCCCCGCTCGGCGAGACTGCCCTCTGGTTGACCTTCGAGGCGATTCGCAAGTGGAAAGCCATGGGCCATTGGCCAATGCGCGTAATCCATACTCTTTCGCCCCAGCAACTGTCCCGCCAGGAGTCGTTGTTGCGGCAGCTGCGCGGACTGCTGCTTGATTCGAAGATCGACCCACAGCATGTGCAATTCTGCATCCACGAAACCGCGATGCCCATTTCCGAAGAGCAGGTTACTGCCCTTCTCGAGATATCAGAAATGGGCTTCAGGGTCTGCATCGATGAATTCGGCATCGGCGCCTCGGCACTGACCTATCTGTTCGACTTGCCGGTGCACACCATCAAGCTTGCACCGGGCATGCTTGCCGAGGCGATCGAGGACGACCATTGCAAGGCAGTGCTCTCGGCAGGCGTTCAGATGGCTCGCAGCCTGAAAATCGAAGTGATTGCCGTCGATATCGAATCGGACGCACATCTGGAAACGGCCAGAGCGATCGGCTGCGACGCCGGCCAGGGCGACTGGAAGTGTCCGAGCATGAGTTTCGACAAACTGTGCAACGCACTGTTTACCGGACACCGCCCGCAAAAGGCCAAGAACGCGGCCCGCGAGTTGGCCAAACGCCAGGAGCTGATCTCCGGCACGCTGGACTGACGCCGGCAGTTTTCCTTATCACCGTTTCCGGCCGGCCCCGGCATTCCATTCCGGTTGCGGCAACCAAAGGCACCGGACCATCGCCGCCCGATCCGGGCGACAGCCGCGAGCTGACACGGACCCGGTTCTTGCCCAGCCCTCGCTAGTGCCCGAAGAGGCAGCCAGCCGTGCCTTGCAAGCGTCTGATTTCACTCGCGCCGCCGCCGATCCTGCCAGGCTGGCAACCGCCGTCCACTGGCGTATGACATAGGTCGTCGCAATACCCCGCTTTGAGGCCTTTCTGCCGGCGATGGCCGAGAAACGGTCCGGCAGCGATGCGAAGCACGCTCCTTTTGGTAAAGCCCCTGCCGACAGCGAGCAGCTGCCGTCGCATGCCCCGGCGGCTTGGCCCAGCATCAACCTTTCCAATCCTAACCTTATGAAATATCGGGATAACTCCGATAATTGCCGGATCTGGAACGGGACCGGCAGGCGGCACGATCAGCGCCGCGGCTTGTCCCTCACCGCGACGATCAGGCGCATTCGAAGCAAGCTTCGCCGATGCACACGGCATTGGGTGCCGGTGTGACTAGCACGGACTTTGCTCTTACGAGGTACCAAACGTCGATTTCACTCCCAATCGAGCCAACGAGAACCGCCGGCATCGTCCACGCAGGCACACGGAGCCTTGCCGGGCGGAGCTACGCCAGTAAAAGCGAGACCGCAAATGGAAGTCAGCCACAACATGGGATTCTGGGCCCTGATCGGCAACGCCAGTTTTCTGGTGCAGCTTGTCATGGCCATCCTCCTCGGCATGTCGATCATGTCTTGGTGGTACATCTTTCGGAAAATGTTCTCGATTCGCGAGACGTTGCAGCAGACCGATGCATTCGAAGCCGGATTCGTGGAAAACGCCAGTCTGCCCGTGCTTTATGAAAACGAAGTCAAATCCCGGCATCGCAGTGCGAGCCTGGGCCGCATCTTCGTGGCGGGCTTCCGCGAAGCCAGCAAGCTGCGGAAAATCGGCCGAGGAACGCTCAGCGGCACCCAGCTGGAAGGGGCACGCCGCGCGATGCGCGCCGCCTACCAGCGCGAAATGGACCGTCTGGAGAGCAAGCTCTCTTTCCTCGCAACGGTGGGATCGGTTAGCCCCTATATCGGTCTGTTCGGCACCGTGTGGGGCATCATGAACTCCTTCCGCGGCCTGGCCAACGTAGGCCAGGCCACACTGGCGAGTGTCGCACCCGGCATCGCTGAAGCGCTGATCGCGACGGCGATGGGACTGTTCGCGGCAATACCGGCAGTCGTCGGTTTCAATCACTTCGTACGCAACCTGGAGCGCTTGTCCACGCGCTTCGACAGTTTCATGGAGGAACTGTCAAACAGGCTGCAGGGCGAACCCGACGCAAGCGAGGAAGCGTAGTGGCGATTCGCCGCCGACCCCGGCTGGTAAGCCAGATCAACGTCGTTCCCTATATCGACGTAATGCTTGTCCTGCTGGTTATATTCATGGTTACCGCGCCGATGATCACGCCCGGAATCGTCAACCTGCCGTCCGTTGGCAACGTGGACAGCCCTCCGGCCGAACCCATCGAGGTACAAATCGCAGCCAATGGTTCGATCTCGGTGATTGACCACGACATTTCGGGCCACGCCCGTCCAGTCAGCCGCGCAGAACTGGCTGAAGTCATACGTGCCAAGCAAGAGAACAAACCGCAACAGGCCGTCATCATCACTGCCGACAAGGAAATCAAGTATGACCTTGTCCTGAAGACGATGGACATGCTGATTCGTAACCGCGTTGAAAATGTCGGACTGCTGGCATTGCCCAGCTCCTGAACGCAACGATGACATCTCGGATTGCGCCCAGGAATGAGCACAGCCACGCTTGATACCCGTCGCTGGATCGAAGATGAGCCCAAGCCGCTTGCCGCGGGCGTGCTCACCGTCGCCGTGCATGCTGCGTTCGCTGCGGTGCTGCTACTGAACATGAGCTGGCCGCAAAAAATTCAGCCGCATGCGTCCGTCAAGCTCTGGGAGTCGATGCCCGCGAGCGCGCAGAAAACGACCGCGCGCAGCACTCCGAAGCCGGCCCCGCGCAAAGTCGAGCCGGTCAGCAAGCCCACGCCGGTGAAAGAACCGGCCGCACCCGCCCCGCCACAGCCGGCGCTCGAGCCCTTGCCGGCGCCGGTCGCAGCGTTCACCCCGGAACCGGTAAGCACGAAGGTGGCGCCAGCACCGGCGCCGAGCCCGCCCAGACCGACGGTCGATGTCGCATTCGAATCCGCACCCGCACCGATCTCAGCGCCACCGCGTGCAGATCTGGCGGCACCCGCCCGCGAACGCAAACTCGAACAAACGGCGCCTGAGCCGCCGCGTCGCGCCACTGCACAGCCGTCTCCGTCGATGCCACCAGCAGCGCTGGAAGAGCAGCCTGCGCCGCGGCCGGAAGTCGACATCGAAGAATTGAAACGCCAGCGCGCCCTGGCCCTCGCACAGTTACTGCGCGAGGAGGAGAACGCTCGCCTCGATGACACGATCGATCATGAGAGGCAGGCGAGGATCGCCGAGCAGAGGAAACGTCTCGAAGAACGCGAGCGCAAGCTGGCGCAAGAACTGCAGGAGATCCAGGTTGCCGCGCAACAGCGTCGCGACGATCAGGAAACGAGGGAAGCGGCGGAAGCCGCAGCCAGACAGCTGACCGACGATTACCGCGCGCGCATCAGCGCGAAGATCCGCCAGCGCGTCATTTTGCCCCCGGACCTGCGCGGCAACCCCGAAGCAAACTATGAAGTGTCACTTCTGCCAGACGGAACCGTGACCCAGGTCCGGTTATTGCAATCAAGTGGGGTAGCAACATATGACGCGGCAGTTGAGCGCGCCATACTCGCCGCACAGCCGTTGCCGGTTCCACAGGAGCCGGGCCTGTTCCAGGCGAATTTCAGAAACCTTCTATTGAGTTTTCGACCGAAAGAGTGACCTTCATGAATCGCGATATTCGCAGCCTGATCGCCGTGTGCGCACTCCTTCTCGCCAGCTTGTCCGGGGTTGCGCGCGGTCAGGTCAGTGTTGAAGTTGTCGGCGGAGAAGGCAGCCGCATTCCAATCGCGGTGCTTTCCTTCCACGGTGACGAGCAGGTGAAGGAAGAACAACGCATCGGCCAGATCATCGCCGCGGACCTGATGCGCAGCAGCGCGCTGAGAGTGGTCGAGGCATCCGGGCTGGGTGCCGGAGTCGATGACAAGGTCGATCACGAGTATTTCGCCTCGATGGGCACTGCGATGGTGGTAATCGGAAAGGTGTCGAGGAAAGACGGAGCGTTCGTTGCCCGTTACGCACTGGTCGATGTCGCCCGGCAAGAACGCGTCATCGAGGAAACAATGACCGAACCGCCGTCCTCTGTCAGATTCCTCGCCCATCGCATCGCCGATCGGGTCCACGAGCAACTGACCGGCTATCCCGGCGCCTATGCCACACGCATTTGCTACGTCTCGCGCGAAGGGCACAAGTCGGAGATCCTGATCGCCGACGCTGACGGCTACGACCGGCAGGTGCTTTACAAGACCGATTCGCCCATCATGTCGCCGCAATGGTCTCCGGACGGAACGCAACTCGCCTATGTCTCGTTCGAACGTCAAAGACCAAGAATCTATGTGCACGACATTACCAAGGGCACACGCAAAGTCGTCTCGAAATTCCGCGGAACCAACTCAGCACCCGCCTGGTCTCCCGACGGAAAGAAACTTGCCGTGACCCTGTCCAAGGACGGCGGTTCGCAGATCTACGTAATCGATAGCAGCGGTGGCAGTGAGCGGCGGCTCAGCGACAGCCGCTCACGGGATACCGAGCCCAGTTTTTCACCAGACGGTCGCCACATCCTGTTCACGTCGGATCGCGGCGGGAGCCCGCAGATCTACCGTCTTGCCGTAGATGGATCCGGCCGCGCAGAGCGATTGACGTTCGACGGACGCTACAACACGTCCCCGAAATATGCTGCGGACGGCGAGTGGTTCGCCTATGTGCGCATGGAAGACGGCCGTTTCAGCATCGCAGCACAGAACATTGGTGACGGCGAGGTGAGATACCTGACGTCCGGGCAGGATGATCGGTCTCCTGCTTTCTCTCCCAATGGCAAAGCAATCCTATACGCAACCGAAGTCAAGGGACGCGGCGCTCTGGCGGCGATTTCCATCGACGGCAGTACACGATGGGGAATTGCCACCCATGCGCATGACATCCGGGGAGTTGCCTGGGGACCTTATGAATCGTACCGAGTGGAGGTAGCACGATGAAACGTCTATTAATTCTGAGTCTCGTCATTGTTCTGACGGGCTGTTCGGCTATAGGCAGCCGGAGTTCACAGAGCGAAGCAGAGCGCGCTGCGCAGGAGGCCGCCGCACAGGAGGCGGCGCGGCAGGAGGCGGCGCGCCAGGAAGCGGCAAGGCAGGAGGCCGCACGCCAGGAAGCGGCAAGGCAGGAGGCGGCTCGCCGCGAGGAAGCGCGCAAGCAGGAAGAAGCCCGCCTCGCCGAGGAACGGCGGGTGGAAGAGGAGCGAATTGCTGAAGAACAGCGACGCTGGGAAGAAATGCGCAAGGAAGAGGAAGCCCGGCTCGAGGAGCAACGTCGGCAAGCTGAGGCTCGCCGGCAGGAGGAACTCAGGCAGATCGAGGAGTTGCGCAAGCAGCGCATGGAAGATGACGACGATCCCAGCCTGGTAGGCATGGTGACTGAGGAACAGCTGCGCAAGGCAAACCCGTTGCTGCTCGAGCAATCGATCTACTTCGATTTCGACAGGTATCAGATCAAGGCTGAATATGCACCGATTATCGCCGCCCACGCGCGCTTCCTGATCGCGCATCCGACGGTAAAGATTTTCGTGGAAGGCAACTGCGATGACCGCGGCAGCCCGGAATACAACATCGCGCTTGGACAGCGTCGCGCCGATGTGGTGCAGCGCGCGCTGCTGGCTTTGGGTGTTCCGAAACGCCAGGTCGAGGCAGTGAGCTACGGTGCGGAACGGCCGATCGCCTATGGCGCGAACGAGGAAAGCTGGGCACGCAATCGGCGGGCTGACATCGCCTACCCGATGTTCAAGAACTGAGAGCCCTCCGTGATCGTGTCCGGCAACAATGGCTTTTTATTGCCGACGCGTTCGCGCAGCTCGGACCGGAACCGCGCGCAAGCACACCGATGAAACCGACCTTCAGCCACCTGAGGCCTCTCCCGGGGGCAATCATTCTGCTGCTAGGCAGTCTGGTTGCCATTCCGTGCGTAGCCAATGACGAAGCGCAGGCAGCAATGGATAGCGTCGCCTATCAGCTGATACAACTGCTCAACCAAAACGAGGAACTGAGGTCAGAGATGGCCGGCCTGCGGGGGCAGGTCGAGGAGCTTGTCGGGGACGCTCAACGCGCACGTGAAAGTCAGTTGAAAATCGCGACCGACCTCGATGCGCGTGTGAGAAAAATCGAAACCAAGCCCGACATCGATACCAGTGAAGACAAAGCAAGAATCGTCGACCTGGAAAACAGGCTGCAACGCCTCGAGGAAGCACTCGCGGCGATGCATGAACTCGTAGTATCGGCGGCCCAGGCGCCAGCTGCAAAGAGCGCCTCGGAAACGATCTACGAATCCGCGCTCGAGAAGTACCAGGCCGGCAACTACAGCGTGGCAATCGCCGAACTGCAGGCATTCCTGCAGTTGTATGGCGATGACCCGATGTCTCCCGGTGCCCGTTACTGGCTGGCAGAAGCACTGCTGCGCCAAGGCGAATATCAGGGCGCGATCGAGACCGCCGAAACACTACTGCGCGACCATCCCGATAGCGACAAAACGCCCGATACGATGTTTCTGCTCGGCAAAGCCCATCTGGAAACGGGCGATGCCGCCGGCGCCCGCAGCGCCTGGGAAGGCCTCGTTGCCGCCTACCCGGACAGCGAGCCTGGCATCAAAGTGGCCCGCTTGCTGGAACAACTCCCCTGATCTGAAAGCTGCCTCACTGCGCTAACGCACTTCCCCCGCCCGGCGTTGGGCGGCCAGGTTACCCTTCTGCCCGCTTGATCCAGGCAGGATTCTTTTGACTACGGTTTGTAGACGTCCGTCGCAAAGACCATAGCGACCTCATCGCCGAGGTTCTCAACCCAGTGGACGGTATTCTTGTCCTCGATGAGCCTGTCGCCCTGCTTGCGCTGGAAGACGCCCTTACCCTCCACGTGTTCGGTCACCGTGCCTTTGAGAACGTGCGCAATGCCCGGTCGGCCATCGTGGCTGTGCAACGGCACCGCGCCACCGGGTTCGAAGGTAATGATCCGCACGCGCAACTGCCGGCCGTCGAGGCTGTCGAGTTCCGGCCCTAGATCCAGCGTGCTGGCGGAGCCAACGCTGACACCCCGCGGTTCCCGCGGCGCCGTATTTTCCCCGACGACGACGCCTGCCTCAAATACCAGACCGATCAGTGCTGCTGCGCTTGCTGCCAGAAACCATTTACTCGTAGCCATTGTGCCTCCTGAAGATTGCGTTGATGGCGGCCCTGTTTCGAACGATTCGCCTCCTGGCACCGGCCTCAATCGGGCTCCCACGTGCTTACCTTTTCACTCAGCAAACTGCCGAGTGCTTCGCGAACCTCTATCTCCGATGGCACCGTACCCCAGAGTACCGCCGAACGAATCGAAGCCCAGTAGATGCGCCCGGTATCAACGTCGGTGACACGCCGCTGCAACTGCACCTCGGCGAGATACAGAAACCAGCTTTTCGGTCCGACGTGCTTCGAAGCTATCCGTATGAACAAACGGTGCTTTCCTCCCTGCCCCAGGTCCGGCACCTGCGCAACTTTGCCTTCCAGGTTCTGCCTCGCAAACTCCAGAACGCGCTCCTTTTTCAGTAACGGCCCTTCAACCTGTGCATCTATTGTGATCGCCTGTGCAACCGATGCCGAAAGAAAAGCACCCGCCAGACATGCTCGTATGACGTGTTTCATGGTTTCCTCCAAAAAAAGAATCTGTGCGTTCCGGACGCGTTCACATCAACAGTGACGATTCCCGGCCTCATGCGAACGAATGCCTTGCCGAGGCATTCCTAGCGATAGAACGTGTGACGGCCGATCCTGGCCACCGGCTCTTTGCCCCGCGACCAACTTGGCTGGATGTGCTCAGCATGGTAATGAACGGCGCCTTGCAGCATCTGCGTTCGGCGGCCGTGGAAAGCGGCATCTGCAACCGACATTGCGGTCGTCCATGCGCGCCCCTGCGGCTCCTCGACCATATCGAACTCCGTCCAGGAGAAAGCGCCCACATTACGCTTGCGAAGATAATCCCATCGCTGCTGGTACACCACCTCGCAGATCGTCCCTGGGTAACGCGAATCGACCACCCGGTTCATCGTCACTTCCGCGACACCGAATTGCCCCTCCAGCGGCTCACCGCGCGCTTCGTAATAGACGTTCTTCGCAAGACACGTCAGCTCCCGCTGTTTGGTATCGTTCGCGGCGACCGCGTGCATCAGCATCGTGAACAGCGCCACAGCGAGCGCCGAGCCACCGCCGAGCAACCAGGGTAAACGCTTGCTGGTGTGCCAGTAGAACACCAGGTCGCCCCACCATCGCGCGATCAACGGCATACGGCGGGAGGAAGCGTGTCTTCTTGAACGTATGAACGCCATCTTATTACCTACAACCCGGTCAACCTGGGACAGGGCAGCGAGTGCGAAAACGTCGTCTGCCGGCATGTGGATGTAACCGTCAAATTTGCTTCCATATCGAGTCTGCCCATCAGCGCCGGCAAGCCAGCGAGCACTAGCGTCCCTTGAAGCGGGGCTTGCGTTTTTCCATGAATGCGCGCCTGCCCTCGACATAGTCTTCGCTGCGCATGCACGTCTCAATCGCCGATTCCGCCGCCGAAAAATCGCCACTGGGAGCGATGAGTGCCTCAAACGCGACCTTTGACGCAGTAACCGTCAATGGCGCATTGGCTGCAATTCTGCCCGCCACGTCCTCAACGAACGCATCCAGCGCGTCGTCGGCCATCACCCGGTTGACCAAGCCCATTGCCAGCGCTTCGCTGGCGTCATAGAGGCGCGCCGTGAACATGATCTCGCGCGCGGCCGCATGACCAACCGTTGCCACCAGTCTGCCGTTTCCATGCACACCGTAACCCAGGCCCAGGCGTGCCGCCGGTATCGCAAAACGCGCGCTCTCACCCGCATAACGCAGGTCGCACGATAGCGCGGTCGCGAGCCCACCGCCGACACAGAATCCGTGAATCAGCGCGATCACCGGCTTGGGCGAGGTTTCGATCGCAACATGCGCAGCGGTCACCGCCGCCTCATACGCGCTGACCTGGTCACCGCTGGATCGTTTCGTCTCGAATTCGGAAATGTCGGCACCCGCGGCGAACGCCGTTTCACCTTCGCCGCGCAAAACGATACAGCGCACGTCGGGTAATGCGACGAATTTCTCAATTGCCTTGGGGATCGCACGCCACATGTCGGCATTGATGGCATTGCGCCGCGCCGTATTGTCGAACACCATGCGGCCAACTGCGCCATCCTGCTCGACCCGTAGTTTCCCTTCACTCATCCGTTCACCTCAAATCACTTTGTCGGAGCGCAGCGCGGCGATTTCCGGTTCGCCGTAACCGAGTTCACGGAGAATTTCCTCGTTATGCTCTCCAGCCGGCCCCATCGTGCGTTTCATCTGCGACGGCGTACGGGACAGCCGCATCGCCGGACCGACCAGCTTGAGTTCGCCCGCCCCGCTCGTCGGAACCGAAGCCGCCAGCCCGAGGTGTTTGACTTGTGGATCGTCGAACACTTCGTTCATCTTGTATATGGGACCACTTGGCACACTCGCATCGTTGAGCAGCTCGATCAGCTCTGCAGACGTGAAGCGTTTGGATTGCCCGGCTATGGCCTCGCTGAGCGCAACGCGATTGCGCGAACGCAGGTCGGCCGTGGCGTAATCGGCGTGGTCAGCAAGTTCCGGAATACCCAGCGCGTTGCACATGCGCGCGTAGATGATGTCACCGGCAGCGGCAATATTCACGAAACCGTCCTTGGTCGGATAAACGCTGGTCGGCATCGAGGTCGGATGGTCGTTTCCGGCCTGCTCCGGAATCTCTCCCTCAACCAGCCAGCGGGCAGCCTGGAAGTCCATCATCGTTACCATCGCCGACAACAGCGAACTTTGCACCCACTGCCCTTCGCCCGAGACACTGCGCTCCTGCAAGGCAATTAGAATACCGATTGCCGCGAACAACCCCGCGCTCAGGTCGGCAACCGGGATTCCGGCCCGCACCGGCCCCTGGCCGGGGAGGCCGGTTACCCACATCAGGCCGCCCATTCCCTGTGCCACCTGATCGAACCCGGCGCGGTCGCGGTACGGCCCGTCCTCACCAAAGCCGGAAATGCTGGCGTAAATCAGCCGCGGGTTTTCCTTCGACAAGGTCTCGTAATCGATACCGAGTTTATGTTTGACCGACGGCCGGTAATTCTCAACGACGATGTCGGCCGTCTTCACGAGGCGTTTGAACACCTCGACGCCACGTTCGCTCTTGAGATTCAGCGTGAGCGTCCGTTTGTTGCGTTGCAGGTTCTGGAAATCCGACCCGTCCCGCGGGCCAAAACCCTCATCGGCAGCCACGCTGGGCATTTCGATCTTGATGACGTCCGCCCCCCAGTCAGCGAACTGCTTGACACAGGTCGGGCCGGCGCGCACTCGCGTCAGATCGATTACACGCAGGTGAGAAAGTGCCTGTTTCTGTTTCATCGCCGTTCAGGAATGTCCGATCTCACGAGCCGTCCAGCGCCCCGCCTCGACCGTGTGAAAGAAATCCTCCAGCACCCGGTTGAACAGGGCCGGTTCTTCAAGATTGAGCACGTGACCGCTCTTCGGAAGCACGGCAAGGCCGCAGGTTGCGATCGCGCGTTTCATCATGATCGACGGTTCCAGGGTTGCGTCGTCCTCGTCACCGGCAACCACCAACACCGGTGCAGTAATAGCCGCCATCTCCTTTTGCAGCTTGTAGAGCGACGGACGCTTCCCCTGGTAGTTCTCCATCGTGTTGGCCGACCCTTCCGCCGAATGTTCACCGAAGAAACGGATGAAGTCATCAAAACCGCGAGGATCCTTGTCCCGAAGTTGCGTACGCGCCGGACCGTGGCCGTAAGTCGCTGCCAGATGGGCCATCCCCTTCTGCCGCATGGTCTGTGCCAGAGATTTCGCGTCGCGCTGGAAACTTTCGTACTGGTCGGGATGCGCACCGTATCCGCATCCCGCCACCACCAGCGACAAGGCCCGGTGCGAGAACGCCATGCCGAAGTGCAGCGTCGCGAACGCGCCCATCGACAGACCAACGATATGTGCACGCTCGATGCCGAGACCGTCGAGCACCGAAAGAATGTCGTCACGGGCACGCTGCTGGGAATATGCCGCCGCTTCAGAGGGCACCCCGGACGGCGGGTAGCCACGCGCGTTGTAGGTGATACAACGGTAACGCCTGGAGAAGTGCCGAACCTGCGGCTCCCAACTGCGGCAATCACCGGCAAATTCATGGGCAAAGACAATCGGCGTTCCCGCCCCCGTGTCTTCGTAGTAAAGCTCTACGCCATCATCCGTTTTCAAATACGCCATCGCATCATCCCGGCTCATTTAAACTGCTGTTTCGTTCACCTAGACTAACCAAATCCATGAACGAAAGAAACCGGTCCGTGCCAGTTGGGGCAGAAAAAACCAGTATGGTTCATGATTGCTCTGCCCGCACCGGAAAGTGATTGCCGCGGCAGCCGAAACCAGGAATAAGGGGTAAACCATGAATCTCGAGAACGCGGTCTGCATAGTGACAGGAGCGGGCACCGGCACGGGCGCGGCCTGCGCGAGACAGCTGGCGGCAAAGGGCTGCCGCGTACTGGTCAACTACAGCCGGAGCGAGCAGGAAGCGCTCGACGTCGTCGAGCAGTGCAATGACAAAGCAGGAGAAGCGATCGCGGTTAAAGCGGACGTGTCGAAGGACGCCGACTGCCGCGCACTTGCCAGGGCTGCGATCGACAAATGGGGTCGAATCGACGCGCTCATCAACAATGCAGGCATTACCAAATTTGCCCCCGCCAGCGACCTGGACGCGCTTGATGCCGAAGACTTTCAGAATATTTACGCAGTGAACGTGATTGGTCCGTACCAGATGATACGCGCCTGCGCGCCCGCCATCCGTTCCACAGGAAACGGGGCCATCGTCAACGTTTCTTCCCTTTCCGGCGTCCGTGGCGTTGGCTCGTCGACTGCCTACATCGCGTCCAAAGGTGCACTCAATGCCATGACACTCGCTTTGGCGAGAGCGCTGGCACCGGAGATTCGGGTCAATGCGGTTTGCCCGGGACTGATCGACACGCGCTGGCATTCTGCACGTTTCAACGCTGAGAATTACGCGGAATTCAAGGCCGGGTATGCGAGAACGGTACCACTGGCGAAAGCGGCATCGGCAGACGACGTCGCCGAAGTCGCGATATGGTTGCTCGAAGGCGCAGCGCTGGTCACCGGCGAGACCATTCTGGTCGACGGCGGCTTTCACCTCGGCAAGGGCTGAGGTCATTACGTTTCAATGTCGAAACCGAAAAGCACGCCAACTCGCCGGCGGCGCTATAAAGTTCGGACCCACTTCAGACTGAACGACACCATACCAGGAGGCTCGACAACATGACCAGAATCGCAGTACTCGACGACTGGCAGGGCGTAGCGCTGCACAGCGCGGACTGGGGCACGCTGACCGGACGCGCCGATGTCGTGGTTTTCGACGAGCCATTCGACGATCAGGAGCAGCTGATCGTCCAGCTGCAGGATTTCGACATCATCATTGCCATGCGGGAGCGAACCCCGTTTCCCGCACCGGCCATCGCACGCCTGACAAATCTGAAGATGATTGCGCTCACCGGCGCGCGGACATGGACAATGGACATCAACGCCTGCACGAAGCGCCATATACCGGTTTGCCATACCGGTGGCGCGCTGGCGGGCGCAGCGACCGCGGAACTGGCGCTCGGTTTGTTGCTCTCGGCCGCTCGCCACATCCCGTCCGCCAATGCGTCGATGCGCGAGGGACGGTTCCAACAGGCACTGGCAGCCGGCAGCGTGCTCGAGGGCAAAACCCTGGGAGTGATGGGACTCGGAAAGATCGGAGGACGCATGGCGCGTTATGGCTCGGCGCTGGGCATGCGGGTGCTGGGATGGAGCCGGAATCTGACCGATGAATCGGCGCGGGCAGCGGGGGCGCAACGCGTGGACAAGGACACGCTGTTGGCCGAATCGGATGCAATTTCGTTGCACCTGGTCCTGAGTGAGGAATCGCGGGGCATCATCGGCGCCGCTGAACTCGAAAGAATGAAAGACGGCGCCATTCTGGTAAACACGTCGCGCGGGCCTCTGATCGACGAAACGGCGTTACTCGAGAATTTGCGCAAGGGCAGGCTTGTCGCCGCACTCGACGTGTACGATCACGAGCCGCTGCCTGCCAGCCATCCGCTGCGCGCGCTGCCGAACACCGTTCTCACGCCGCACCAGGGCTATGCGACCCGCGAGATCTATGAGCAGTTCTATCGGGAATCGATCGAGAACGTACTCGCTTTTCTCGATGGCAAACCGACCCGCATGCTCAACCCCGAAGCATGGCAGGGGTCGCCTCCGGCCTGAACTTGCCGGGACCGCCGCAGGCCAGACCGGGACGCCGGCGCTGCCCGCGCAAAACGGCAGCAATCAGAACGACAAGTGGTGGAAGGATACGGGGCCTGGCACGGCACACCGCTCCCTCAACCAATCAGTCAAGATCGTTTGGATCGTCTGACCAACGCCGGAGCGGTCCGTCGTATTCTTCCTCGAACGTAAACTCCGACTCGAAATCGTCGATATCGTCGTCGTATCTTTCAAGCTCTTGAAGCAGCGCCTGCAGCCGCAGCTCGGCTGCGGACTCGTGATCTGCCTGCTCTTTGAGCTGACCCACGATGTGGGCGGCCTGCGTGTAGTCACGCTCGTTGCGAATCGGGCGCGCCGTGCCGTTACTGCGCCGATGCCCGTTCTTGTGGGCTTTCTTGCTTCCGTTCAGGTGTCGCTGTGGCATTTCCTTGCCTCCCTTCCAATGCGCCGAAACACGCTTCGTGAAGCGGCGCCATTACCGAATGGCACTGGTTCAGAGGCAAGATTCGCTCCCGTTTTCCCGTGCTTCTGGCGCGGCGCAATACGCGCATGCCGGGACGGAAAAATTCGTCGTTATTACAGCGGGATGTGCGAGCCTGGCGATCGATTGGTTTGTTGCGGCGCCACATCGGGATTGTCGAAGAACTCGCCGGCCAAACTGATGGACGACGATTGCCGCAGTCCGGTTGCGGGTATCATCGCAACACGTCTGGCAACCCGCTCGGGGCGGGCCGGAAATCACAACTTCAGCAGGGAGGGGGCTAATGGCCACTGCATCACTCGGTTTCGTTGGTGTCGGCAAGATGGGGGGACCGATGACAACACGGCTCCTGAACGCAGGGCACAAAGTCTGTGTTTTCGATGCGAGTCGGGACGCGATGGCGGCAATGGAGAAACTGGGCGCGCAAGGCGCGACATCGGCCGCGGAAGTCGCTTCGGTCGCCGAAACCATTTTCGTCAGCCTGCCCAATCCCCAGATTGTGGAAAGCGTCCTCCTCGGTTCAGGCGGTGTCCTGGAAGGCCGAAATGTCAAACGCGTTGTTGATTTCTCGACTATCGGCCCGCGTGCCGCTAAACGTGTCGCGGATGCCCTGTCGGAAAAGAATATCAACTATATCGACGCTCCCGTCAGTGGCGGCGTGAAAGGCGCGCGCGAAGGCACGCTGGCCATAATGGTTGCCTGTCCCAAAGACGTATTCACGGAATCGCAGCAACTTCTCGGCAACTTTGGCAAGGTCTTCCACCTCGGTGAAGTCCCGGGGCAGGCACAAACAATGAAGCTCGCCAACAATCTCCTCGCCGGCGCCGCAATCGCCCTCACTTCCGAGGCAATGGTCATGGGCGTCAAGGCGGGCCTCGACCCGCAAACAATGCTCGACGTGCTCAACACCAGCACGGGCCGCAACAGCGCAACCCAGGACAAATTTCCTCGTTCAGTACTGCCCGGCACTTTCGATTTCGGATTTACCACCGGGCTTTCCTACAAGGACGTCAGTCTGTGCATCGATGAAGCGGAAGCGCTTGGTGTGCCGATGGTGGTCGGATCAACGGTACGCCAGATGCTGGCCGTTACGAAAGCGATGTACGGAGCCGAATCCGACTTCACGTCGATGTGCCGCGTGATCGAGACGTGGGCCGGCGTGGAAGTGCGCGGCTGATGCAACGCGGCAACGAACTCGATCGGGGGACCGGCCAATGAACACAGCAATACGCCCTGTCGTCAAGGACCCGGGGCATGCAGCGCCGGGGGCGCTCGGCGAACGCATCGCCGACGCCTGCGTTTCACAGAGCGCGCGCGAAATTTCCGCAACGGTCATGGAGAAGATCAAGACCTGCCTGTTCGATTTCATCGGCTGCGCCATCGAATCGCGTGAACTGCCCTGGAGCATGCAGGCGAAGTCACTGGCACAGCCGGCAACCGGCGACAGCAGCGGCGCATCGATCATCGGCCGGCCGGCAAAGGCTTCCGGCGCAGACGCGGCCTTTGCCAACGCCGTCATGGGGCATGGCCTGGTGCGCGAGGATATGCACTCAGGAAGCGTCAGCCACCTGGGCATAGTCGTCTTGCCGGTGACGCTTGCATTGTCACAGTATCGAAAGGTGAGTGGGCGGCAGTTTTGTGCGGCGGTCGTTGCCGGCTATGAGGTCGGTGCGCGGATCGGTCGCGCTGCCATGACACCGGAAATCGCGCGAATTCACCGTCCTACCGGCATTAGCGGGCCAATCGGCGGCGCGGTCGCTGGCGCCAGCCTTCTTGGCCTCGATCGCGACGCGACGGTGAGCGCAATCGCGCTGGGCACCAACACCGTGCTTGGCTTCAACGAATGGGCGCACACCGGGGGCAGCGAAATGTTCTTCCAGGCCGGCTACGCGGCGCGCAACGCGCTTACTGCAGCCCGCCTCGCCGAGGCGGGCGCGTTTGCATCGCCATCCGCCCTTGACGGTGAAGCCGGCCTGTTCGCCTCACTCGGAAAACGCGCGGCCGCATCGGCTGTGACGGTTTTTGACGGCGAACCCGAAATCATGTCCGTCTATCACAAGCCGGTACCCGCATGTAATTTTGCGCAGACACCTTCGCAGGCGGCGCTTGCCGTCATTCAGCAATCCGGGATCGAGCCGGAAGCAATTGCGTCGATTCATGTCCGCGTGCCGCGCGCCGGCATGCTCTATCCCGGCTGCAATCACAGCGGGCCGTTCGCCAGCGTTCTGCAAGCGAAAATGAGCATTCAGTACAATGTGGCTGCCGCATTGCTGAAAGGCAGCGTAACGGAGCTGAATTTTCGCCGGCTCGACGATCCGGCCCTGCACCGGCTGATCAACATGATCAGACTCGAAGTCGACGACGAAATGACACAAGCCTATCCCGGCCGGCAGGGCAGCGAAGTAGAAATCGAAAGCGCGGACGGCAAGAGGCATCGGATGCGGCTTGCCGACGTTGTAAACGCCACCGCAGGTGAAGTACGAGAGCGCTTCCGCGACCAAGCCGTGAAAGCCTTTGGTGAAGTGCACGCCAGGAAAGTCGAAGCATTCGTTGACAACATCGAAAACGCGGAAGATGCCGGCGGACTCGCCGGATTGCTCGGCGTCGAGGCAAGGGCGCATATCGATTAACGCCGTCAAGCGACCAACACGGCAACGGCTTGTCCACCGGGTGCATGACGGCCCGCGTCGCCGCAGCCCTTGCTGCGGGCCTGGCCACCGGTACAGGTCAATGGCTGGTTATCTCGAATACCAGAATCGCCGTTGGCGCCGTGCGTGTGATCAACGCGAAGAATAAGGATCATGCGTGCCCTGCCTGACGTCAAAGCGCGTCTCTGTATGCGCTGCCCGTCTATGGTAAATAGTCCAGTTCCAACCATCCCGTAACAACACTTGACAGGAGAAGAAGATGAACGAGAAACTTTTTGAACAAGGGCTTGAAATTCGCAAGTCGGTGCTTGGTGCCGAATTCGTCGAAAAGTCGATTGCGGCGGCCGACGACTTCAACATGCCGATGCAGAAGCTGGTAACCGAGTATTGCTGGGGGGCCGTGTGGGGCCGCGAAGAACTGCCGAAGAAGACCCGCAGCATGCTCAACATAGCGATGCTTGCCGTGCTCAACCGCCCGCACGAGTTCAAATTGCACATTCGCGGCGCAATCCGCAATGGCGTGTCGAAGGAAGAAATACGCGAGATCCTGCTGCAGGTCGCCATTTATGCCGGGGTGCCCGCCGGAATCGATTCGTTCCGCAATGCCAAGGAAGCGCTTGCCGAACTGGAAAAGTCCTGAACGCAGCAAGCTGCAAGTCATGAGCCGGACGCATCTGGAGCACAACACATGAACAACGACGTGTACGAAATTCACGCTATCAAATATGCCTGGCTGTCGCGGCGCTCGCCGGACAATTTTATCGGTGGCGATTCGCACGATACCGAAATGCCGCTGAATTATTACGTCTGG
>Ga0209536_100005509_pt1 | contig 19625 bp, 10 predicted proteins | sample DeeMarSeWOR28_12_FD_187461 | JGI IMG/M metagenome (GOLD analysis project Ga0209536, IMG submission 187461) | Marine sediment microbial communities from White Oak River estuary, North Carolina - WOR-2-8_12 (SPAdes) (version 2) | ecosystem: Environmental > Aquatic > Marine > Intertidal zone >...
ATCTCCGACCGGGACTGACCCGCTGACCCTGTAGAATTTCAACATACCAAACAAACACACACCATGATCAGCAACTACAACGGTTGGGCAAACTTCGAAACTTGGAATGCTGCCCTCTGGGTTGGTAATGATGAGTTTCTCTACAATACTGCTAAGGCATGTGTAGAGTATTGCTCCGAAGATGAGACCCCTTGGGATAAGTTTGTCCGCTGTATGATGGAGGGGCAAGTGGGTAAGTTCCTCGGTCAAACTGGTGACGGTGTTGAGTGGGACAACGTGAACATCGATGCCGATGAGATGAACGAAATGATGGCAGAGTTGTGATCACTTAACCACACACACTAACTAACACTCACTCACTCAACACTAAATGAACTTCGCCACCGCTACCAAAGAACAACTATTGGCAGCAGGATACACAGTCAAAAGTGTACGTAAGCGTCGCCCACGTAAGGGTGAACTAATCTGTGAACAAGTTGGTTTTAAGACTAAACGTGGTTCACAACAATGGCGTGATCGTGCTCACATCTCCTCACCATCTGCATACGCTGTTGTTATGGGTAACGGGTGAACAGTTAGCTATACATAGGGGCAGTTATTATGCCCCTTTTTGTTATACTTAGGCGCGCCGAGCGGGTTACCCTAAAAAAGTACCGTCTTTCTAAGCTATAAACGTTTCCCAGCGCCCTCGAATTATCGAAAACGGGTCCCTCTCATATAAAAAAATTTCCCAGGTAAAAAAATGCCCAGAAAGCGTCGTTACAATAACCGTTACAAGCAGCTTCAACCATGGACAGCACAATACCAAGAAAACAAGAAACGTGCTAGAATGATAAGTAGTTATAAGACTCAAAAGAAACAATGGAACACAAAGTCACCTACAAGAACCCAGACGGCACATTACAAGAAGTCCGGTTCAATGATTTTGATCAGTTTGCTGATAGCATTGATCAGGTTGCTCAGCAATATTATAATGGTCTTCGTCCGAACATTGAGGTCGAGACAAAATTCGACGATGGGTTTAAAGTAACTGAGAAAGTAACAAATGATCAATCAACAAATTCAAATGGAGTTGAATTCCTTCAAGATTGAGTTGCAAGGAATCAAAGAAAAATTAAATAAAATTCCAATGCCCTTCAAGTTTATGTACAAACCTCCTGGTGAGGATATTCATTGGAACTTAGTAGAATACCTAGATAGTATTGACGCTCGTTTAAGGAAACTGGAAGATGGCATTACCGAAAGGACCACAGATACTGACAGCGAACTCAGTTGACTTACAATCGATTGAAGCTCCTGGGTGTTTAGTTGCTGGTAAACCTTTAGGAGTCCTAGCAACTAAACCAGTACTTACAATTAAGGGGAAAGCTTTCACAAATAGAATTGTTGTGAATGACTTTCCGTGTACTTCGGTAACTGGTAGTGTTGCTGTACCAGATCCTACAGGTATTGTCGCTATACTCTGTGCTCTGCCTAAACCTCGCCAGGTAGTAGCGGGAAAAACTGGCAATGATTCAGTGTATTTCGAGAAAACCCTACCAGCGATCACCCCAGGTACTTCAACACGTATTACAGGTCCTATACGGGGCATTCCAGGACCTATACAGATGCCTACTGTACGTATAGGGGCATATAAGAAAAAGCCCTGAAAATTTTTCTGACACTCTGAGAAAAAGGCGCTGAGTGTGGTATAATACTCAAGTTAATCACAAAGGAGCACAAAATGGCAAAACGTCCTTCGTTTACTGGTAACGTTCATCTTGAAGGCAAACCCAAGCTGACTCGTCAGGGTAATTCAAAGAATACCAAGTATGCTGCTACAAGTCGTAACAAAGCTCGTAAAGCATATCGGGGACAGGGTAAATAGTATTGAAGGGATAGCAACCCCTTAAAAAGTTCTGTTTTACCTTTTAGGAGAAACAGATGGCACAATCACCCGTAGACAAGAGTCAAGATTTTATAGAATCAGGAATGACGTTAATTACTGATCGAGCATCAGATCGTTATTTAAAAAAGAGGAATATTCCTCCGACAAATCGCTTAAGTCGTCCTTGTGGTGGTAAAGGTGGGTTCGATGATTATGTTGAAAGGTGGCATGAATGATGCTAAATACATAAAAGCGATTTTGTTTTTATGCCTCAGCTTCCGTCTTTCAAAGACTTTAATCTGACTTTTAAATCTCATCCGGTTACGAATGATTTACTAGTCGTAAAAAACGAAGCTGCAATCAAACAATCCGTTCGTTCTTTGTTGTTAACCAACAAGGGCGAGCGGTTATTTAATAGCGATCTAGGTACTAGAATAAATGATTTATTGTTTGAACCAATTGACTATGCTACATCAAGTCTTTTATTTGATGAGATCCAGGATGTATTAGCACGTTATGAACCAAGGATCAATGTTACTACATTAGAAGTAGAACCTAACTTTAGTGATGATGGATATGATGTAGAGTTAGAATATAGTATTAAAGGTGACCAGAAAAGGTTCACTGCCGATTATTTTTTAAGTCGAACTAATATCTAAAAATGGCATCTTATGTACAGCTAGCAAATTTAGATTTTGCTGAAATCAAAACTACATTAAAGGAATACCTTAGGTCTCAGACTGATTTCGTAGATTACGATTTCGAAGGTTCGGCTATTAATGTCTTATTGGACGTATTATCATACAATACGTATTATACGGCATTTAACACCAATATGGTGGCAAATGAGATGTTCCTTGATTCTGCATCTCTAAGAGAGAACGTAGTATCCTTAGCGAAGAATATTGGATACAAACCAAAGTCAAGGAGAGCACCTATTTCTTACATCAGTTTTGGTGTAAACTTTACAGGTCTCAATATCCCCTCTACAGTTAATTTAAAGAGAGGTACAGGGTTCACTACCGTATTTGATGATGTATTATACCAATATATCACTCCAGACGATATTACTGTACCTGTATCATCTGGATTTGCTTCATTCACTGAAGTTCCTTTTTATGAAGGGAAACAGGTTGTTAATACATTTACGTTTGATGCTGATGAAAATCAACGTTTTATTATTGACAACGCTAATGTAGATACCAACACGATTAGAGTTCGTGTTTATGAAAGTGAGAATTCAACCTCATACATTGACTATGAGTATGCTGATAATATTCTTAAAGTAGGATCAGATAGTGTTGTTTTCTTCCTTGAAGAGATTGCTGATGAAAGATATGAAGTTTTCTTTGGTGATGGAGCACTTGGTGTTGCATTAGACAATGGCAACAAAGTTGAGATCTCTTATATTATTACTAACGGACCTGCTACCAATGGTGCCAGAACGTTCACATTTAATGGTGTCTTACAGAATGATCTTGGACAGACTAATTTTGTCTTTAACGTTACTCAAAGTCTCGTCGTTACTTCTGACGGCGGCGAAGATATGGAATCTATCAGTTCCATTAAATACAACGCTCCCAAGTATTTTGGTACACAGGATAGAGCAGTAACTGCTGATGACTTTGCTTCTATCATTACAACCAAAGGAATCTACGAAGCTATTGCTGATATCATTGTATATGGTGGTGAAGAAGAAGTAAACCCCGAATATGGTGTAGTTAAGATTGTAATTAAACCCAAGAACTCTGCTCTACTAAGTTCATTCACTAAGAAGAAGATTCAAGATGCACTAAAACCATATATGGTTGCATCTGTGACTCCTGTACTAGTTGATCCTTCTATTCTATTTGTAGAGTTAAGATCTGACATTTATTACAATAAGAGTATCACTACAGCAAAACCTGAGGATATCAAGAAGAAAGTAATCAAGACCATTGAAGATTACCTTGCTCAATCTGATACAGAGAAGTTTAATGGTAAATTTAGATACAGTAAGTATGTCTCTGTAATTGATAAGTCTGATAGAGCGATTAACTCTAATGATACTTCAGTGACGATGAGAAAAGATTTCTATCCACAAATCAATTCTAAGTCATATTATGAGCTTTGTTATCAAAATGCTTTTGCTGAGTATTGTGGTCAACCTATTGTAAAATCAACAGATTTTTACATCAGTGAATTTCCAAATACGAAAGTATTTTTTGAAGATATTGATGGCGAAATCGTCCTAAATACCATTGGATCTGGTAATGTCAAGGTCACTTTGAAAGAAGGTATCGGAAAGGTTGATTATGAAAAAGGTGAGATTATGATTGATAACCTTACCATTATTAAAGGATCCTTTATAGACAACAAAATTGAAGTAAGGGTAACACCCCTTTCTAAAGATTTAAATGCTCTACGTAATGTTTACTTAGACGTTGATATTTCAAAGAGTACATTTAATACATATCCCGAGTAATCGTAAATGGCTGCTAAGACAAGAAATATTTCGACACTGATTGAAAGCCAGTTACCTGGATTCATTCTACAAGATTATAGTAAATTCAAAACGTTCATAGAAAAATACTATGAACAGCAGGAATTACGTGGGCAGCCTCTTGACATTATTCATAACATCACCACTTATCGTAATATTGATTTTTACGATAAGACTATCCTTAGAGAAAAAACTACATTATCTTCCTCGATTGTAAGCAGCGCTACAACCATTACAGTTCAGGATGCATCCTCATTCCCCGAGGAGAATGGTTATATTAAAATTAATGATGAGATCTGTTTCTATAAAGAGAGAACAGATACAGAATTTTTAGAAGTATCTAGAGGTGTAAGTGGAAATACCGTTCTAGGTGATCTTTACACTAAGTCCGAGTTTGTATCAACAGAGGCAGCAAATCATTCTGTAAATTCTGAAGTTCTAAACGTCAGTAATTTATTTTTATATGCATTTGTAAGGAATTTTGAGAAAGAGTATCTGGCAGCATTCCCAGAGAAATATCTCAAGGATGAGGTTGATAAGAGAACACTTATCAAAAATATTGGAGATTTCTACAAAGCAAAAGGTACTGAGAGATCTATCCAGTTTCTTTTCAATACTCTAATTAGCAGAGAACCAGATGAAGTCTCTGTATACAATCCAAAAGATTATACTTTAAAGTCCTCTACGTCTGACTGGTACACAGATTACACTCTATCCGCTACCGTTATTTCTGGTGATCCAACTAATTTAATTGGAAACTTCATTACTCAAGATAGTGCTCGTGCTGTTGTTGACAATGTTGTATTAGGTGGAACAAAAAACGGAAGACAAGTTGTTACTTTAGTTTTAGCTCCAGATACAATCGAGGGAGAGTTTAAGTCTGCTGCTAGAACAGAATTAAGAAAATCTCTACAAGCGACTGCTCAGAAAGGAAACAAGGTAACTGTTTTTTCCACAGAAGGTTTTCCACAGAAAGGAACGGTAATTATTGGAACAAATAAGTTCACCTACAGTAAAAAAACTGTAAATCAGTTTACTATCGAGACTAGAGAGGCTACTAATACAAACTATAGTTACGGAACTGTTCTGTACAATAGTGTCACTGCATCTGGTGTTGGTGTAGAATTTCTCGTGGATAGTGTTGTTTATAACCTTTTACCTCAAAATCCACAACCATATGCTAAGACTGGAGATAAAATTCAGGTATTAAGGGACGGTGTAGATAGTTCTAGTCCTATTATTAAAAATACTAATAATGAAAATAGATGGAAAGTAAATAGCACCTATGAAGGTGTGAATAGCATTTACTCCAACATTAGTAATCAATTGACTGATGTTGTTGCTGATGTATCTGCCATTTATGAAGATGATCAATATTTCTATATCTGTTCTTCTTCATATCCATCAGTACAAGAATTGCTAACATCTTCGGTTACTGAAGATTTACAGGATCAAGAATTACTAAAACTAATCAGAAAGAATCCTATTACCATTACAGAAATTTATTCTGTTGGTAACAAGGACGTTGGTATCTTAGTTGATGGATCTCCAGTATACAGTAATAGATCTACAAAAGAAATTGTATATGGTCAACTAGAATCCATTAAAGTCACCTCCAAAGGAAAAAATTATGCTATTGCCCCTACGGTTCTAGTTAACGAAGAACAAAACAAAGCTTACGCTATTTTGAGTGGTAATACAGTTGGAAGTATTGTTATTACGGACGATACATTATACGAAGAAGATCCAACTATTAGAATTACTTCGGGTGAAAATGCTAAGCTAAGACCTATTGTTACGAATGGAGAAATTACAAGTATTCTTGTAGATGATCCAGGAAGATACTACACATCTCCACCAACTATTGTAATTGGTGATATTTCAGGAAGAGGTAATTTTGCTGAGTATGAAGCTATCATTGATAATTTCGGTCAGATTAAAGAGTGTGTAAAAATTTCAGGCGGTAAGTTATACGATTCTCAGTTTACCACTGCTATTGCTTTACCTGCTGGATCTGGTGCCACAGCATCTGCTAGTGTTAGACGTTGGACATATAATAGATTTAGGGAACTTCAAAATAAAGTAGATATAAACAATTCTTATGTATTTGAGTCTTACAATGGATATGGATATGGCGTTGTTGGTAATCCAAAAGCTTTAAGAAGAAGATTAAATGATAGTATTAATGGAATCTATGAAGAGACTGCTACTATTGCCCACTCTCCTATTTTAGGATATGCTTATGATGGCAATCCCATTTATGGTCCTTATGGATACACAAATCCTCTAGATGCCACTAGTGCTATTGTTAGATTAGAATCTGGATATAATTTAAATTCAAACAGACCTAATGGACCATCTATTATTACATATCCTTTAGGAACTTTTGTTGATGACTATACATGGATTCCAAGTATTAATAGCGAAAAAACCGAGCTAGATGCTAATAACGGAAGATTCTGTGTAACTCCAGACTATCCAGAAGGTGTATACGCTTATTTCGTTACTATTGATGCTGATAACGTTTCTCAATTCCCATATATCCTAGGAGAAAACTTCTACTCACTTCCTGTAGATTCTAACTACAGAACACCAATTAACCAAAAAGATCTTCCAGCAAATGTAAAGAGATTAAAGTCAGCTGACTTTACTTCTGCTGGATCTTCTGTAACAGCAGAAATCAAAGATGTTACATCTGGATTTGTAAGTAGTGCTATTGTTGAAGATTCTTTTGATACTTTTGCTGTGGGAAGTAAGGTATATACCAAGCAAGCAGTTGATTCGACAGTATCATCACTGAAAGGAAAAGATGTTGTTTCTATTAAATCACAAGAGACAGTAGTTTTAGATGTCTCTACGGTTAATACAGTATACTTCTTTGGTGGTGACACTATTACTCAAACAGAAACTGGAGCTACTGGAATAGTTCTAGAAAATGCCTCAAATACTAATAGATTTATTCTTACTGATGTTTCTGGTGAGTTTTCCACAGATGAGGTAATTCAGTCTGATATAAAAGTTCTAAAATTTATTTTAGATGAATCATCAACATATACTGTTGGATCTACTGTTGATCTTATCGATATTGATGCCGAGGCAATCGTTGCTTCCGGAGAAGTATTAGAATCAACAAACAGACAGAACTCACTTACTGTTAAAGTTATTTCAGGAACGTTTGAGAGTGGAAGTAATTACTATCTCAAGAGTAATACTTTATCTGATACTTCTAGATCAGAAATTATTACTATTACATCCCTGTCTGATAATATTGAAATTTTCCAAATCAATGATAAGGTTGCTTTGTTGGAAACAACAGTACCACATGGTATCTCTGTAAGTGATGATGTTATTGTAGATATCAATCCTGATGCATCCACAACAGAGACAACATTCTTTGTAAGAAAAAGAATTTATCAAACTCTTAAGACTGTTCCAGTATCTCACAACTCAATTATTACAGATACTGGTATTGGTAGTGGTGATGTTTTAACTACAGGTTTATCCTATATTTCTGGAACATACGAAAATGTAGAATTAGTATTCCGTGATTCTACACAAGCAAGACAAGGTATTGGTCTTCCTGGGGATCCTGGTAACGCTCGTGCTACTATTGTAGTTGGTAACCCATCTGGTAGTGGTTTCGGTCCTATTTCTTCTGTCACCATTACAAATAAAGGTAGTGGATATAGATCACAAGATATTCTTGCTATTATTGAATCTGGTGGAGAAATTACTAATATTGATCCTGGAAGCACACAAAGATTTTCTTTTGTAGTTGATCATGTTGGATTTGCTGCAGAGAACAACGTATTATACCTAAGTAATGTTAATAATTTATCTCAAGGTGATTATTTACAGGTTGGTCCTGAAATTGTAGAAATTACAACTGTTAACTTGATTTCCAAGTCAGTAACAGTAGTTAGAGGTAGAAAGGGAACAACACCAGTTAACCACTACGCAGGAAACCCAGTAACTCTCAACGAAGCACCTTTTAGATTAAATGCTGATTATCGACCTCTGGGCACAGGGGCAAACCAACCATATATTTTCTCTTACGATCAAGTAACAGGAGATTTGATCATTTCCTATGATTACAACGATACTTTATCGTTAGTTAATCAGCTTCAAAACAATAGTGTATTCTTTGACCAGAGTGTTCCAAAGAAAGTTGTTACTTTAGTAGATGTTACCGAACCTGCCTATAAATTAGAAATTTCTAAAGGTAATGAAAATAATTTTGATGTAAATCCAACTCTTGACGTACAGAAGTTCTATTCGTATAAGTTTGATACTTCACACTTCTCGATGACAAATACCTACTTGGATATTTCCCCAAGTATTAATTATAATATTTTAGTAGATGGTAAAGAAGTTAGCACCGTTGAACCAGGACAACCTAACTCTTTTGTTAGAATTAGATTTGGTTTTGCTCCAGATGTAGATCCATCAGAAGATCCAGAAAGAATTGATTTGAGATATAGTATTTTCTATTATTTCATTAAAGCTTTTGGTGTAGACACTTCGGGATCAAAAATTAATATTGTTAATGATCCATTAACCGGAAAGAAAAAAGTTACTTATGTCACACCTACTAAATTCATTTATAATCTAGATTCCACTCCAGAGTACGATGGTAGTGGAGAAATTACATATACCACCACATCCAAGTCTGCTATTGGATCTATTGATGCTATTTCTATTACAAATAGTTCATCATCATTATTAAACTTACCTATTATTACTAGTGTTAGACCAGCATCAGTATTTCAACCAAAATTAAACGTCATAATTTCTGATGGACAAATTTTTAATATTGTTGTTGGTGATGCTAAAAGATTTTCCAAGCCTCTTGTTCTCATTGAAGGAGATGGCACTGGAGCAGCTGCCGTAGCATATAGCAATAATAATGAACTTGTTAGTGTTAATGTTATTAAGTCTGGTAGTGGATATACTTATGCTGATGTTACAATCGTAGAGTCTGATGTAACAGCTTATTTTAAATCAACAACTATTGGTCGTCCTAAGAATGTAACTGTTTACGAATCTGGTTTTGGATTTACCGACGACTACACTATCACACCTAAGTTTAGCAGTAAAACAGTTCTTGTTCTGTCTGACATTGGTAATTTTAGACCAGCTGCTGATGTTTATCAACCATTTAGTGGAGCTACAGCAAAACTATCTGATGGCGGTTGGAAACTTGGAAGAAATCTACTAGTAGTAGAAAATGTATCTGGATCTTTTGTAGTAGGTCAACCAATTACTAATGGTAATCAGTCTGCTATCGTAAGGGAAGTTCTGGTAACAGATTTTACAGAAGAACTTAGAAGTATTAAAAATATTGGAAGATTTGCTACATCTAAAGGTTTTATTGGAGAAGATCTAAACAAAATCCAAGATTCTTACTTCTATCAGGATTACTCTTATGTAGTAGAATCAAAGACTGATATTGTAGAGTGGAGAGATTTAGTTCTAGGAACTACTCACCCAGCTGGTTTCCAACTATTTGGCGAAAAGAATATTTTCAGTGACAATATTGTCCACATGCCAGAGGCAGTTCAGGGCGAGTCTGAAAGTGTCACTAGAATTGAATCCTTTATTCAAGGTATTGATACTTACACAGCTAAGAGAGTTGTCACTGTTTCTATTATTAAATTTGATGATTTCAATGCTACTACAGGTCAGGGCGCTATTGCCATTTCTGATGTAGATCTAACTCAGACATTCTTCCAAGATTTTTACTTAACTCCGGACTTTGATGGAGATCTTGATCCTAATACTGGACAACGAGTCGGAACAGATACTTTCTTTATGGTTGCCAGAAATGGTGGACTTATTTCTGCATACAATGACGAACAAATTTTCGTTACGTTAGATGGTGTTATCCAAGAACCAGGAATTTCTTATACCACTAATGGCACTCAAATTACATTTGCTGAACCCCCATTTGGTCCACGAGTTGCCGAAGGGCAAGATGTTCCCCCACAGAAATTCTATGGTAAGCATCTAAGATTTATTAGTGATACTTATAACGAACAATATTTCAAAAAAGTTAAAGATATTAGTCCTGAATTTGATAGTATCAAGACTTCGTTTGATTTATATTGGGAAGACGGTTCACCTACTAAAACAGATGAAAATGAGAACCTAATTGTCGTAATCGATGGTATTAAGCAAAGATGGGGAGAAGCTTATACAATTGAAAGATTTGAAGACCCCACAACACCAGATAGAATTCTATTTACAGAAAAACCAAGATTACAAGATGAGATCTATGATAATGAAGATCCAAGAGAAGAAGACGTAGTACGTGTTGGTGCTAAATGTTTTATCTACTCTGTAGGTAATTACTTTACTGCTACTATTGATACTAAACAAATTCCAACCAGACCATATGGACCATTTAACTATACTAGACAGTCTTTCCTAACAACAGATAAGACAGATAATCAAAAAGTTATTAATGTTCCTGATCCTATCTATGCTCTGGTTTTTGTTAATAATATCTTACAAAATCCATATACTTCATATGATATTATTGGATCTTTACTTACCTTTAAGGAACAATTACCATATGAGTTCCTATCAGATGGAACTTTAGTTGTTCCTACTGTAGAAATTATCTATTTGTTTGGTAGAACAGAAGAAGCTACATTAACAGCATATAACTTCAACCCATCTAATACGTATAGCAGATATATTACTGTTAATATTGATACTCCAGATAGAGAAGAGTTTAGTTGGTTCTATTCTTCTGTACTGACTGATAATATACAAAGTGACCAACGTCGTTTCTCCGGCAATAATATTAAAACGTATGTAAAAACGGGAGAATCACAAGTATATGGAGAGCTAGTACCAGTTATTAGTAATGGTGGTGCTGGATACTGGAAAAACTCAGGTTGGTTTACAGATATTCCATTCTTCCCACAACCAACTCAAACGTTTAATGTAACAAATGGCGGCGTCATGGGTGAATTCCTCATTGATGGCGTAGCAATGCCTGATTTGGATTTGATTGCTGGTAATACTTATAGATTTATTATTAGTGATCCAAGTGTTTTTGGTCAGTCTCTTATCTTTACAAGACAATCAGAAGTACCACCTAACCCACAAACATTCATTGTATCAACATCTAATATCGATACAAATAACTTCTTGGTAACTGGTGGTGATAGACAAACTAGCTTCGTTGATCAAGAAGATCCAAACATTACTATTTTTGAAGGTGATACAATTGCCTTTGGTAATGACCTTACATTTACTAACCACCCTATGTTTATTAGGGTTGCTCCTAATGACGTTAGTGTAAGTAATCCACCTCCAGTTAACGAAGGAACTAATTTTGTATCCTGGACTCCCGGTCCAGGGTCAGCTGGAGTATACTACTATCAGTGTGGTATTCATTCCAATATGTTAGGAACTATTACAGTTCTAGATCCTGCTATTGCTAATAACATTCCTTTAGATGGAACTTATGCTAACGTCGTGAGAGCAGGATCTGGGGTAGAAGGTTTCGACTATGCCAGTGTATGGTTAATCATTAAACCAGAAGCTTTAGGTCAGACATTCACTTACTATGATTCAATCATGGGTGGTGGTGCTATTACAGGTTCTGTTAATGTTATTGATGGTCCAGAAGGTGGATATGGATATCCATTTGTAGTTACCTATGCTCAACAGGAAGACAGTGCTGACTCCTTTATAGGAGGAGCAATCGACAAATTCAGATACACTCCTATCCCTACAGGACCTGATTTTACTTACAATGGATTTAAACCAGGGGATGTTCTTGTAAACCCTGACTTTGTTGGTTCTAATGCTGACGATCTTGAGCTTCTAGCACTTGAAAGCAATGGCGACGGTAATGTACAGATTACTCTTACTAGACCAGAACCAAAAACAAGATATTTTTATGATGAAAGTACAAAACGTACATTAGGTTTAGTTAGATCTGTTTTACCAAGTCCAGATGGATCTGTTAGATTTGAAGTTACTACTAACGAAATCTGGAGTCAAGAAACAGCATTAGACAACAGAGTTATTACATATACAAAGATTGATCCTTACACTAAACAGGAGTATGAGTTTGTTTTCCGTGGTGATTATACTCTATCATATTCTGAACCACAAAATGGTTTAGGCGAGAAACAACTTTCAATTCCACAGATTCCTTGGTTTAAAAAGAAGAGTAAAGAAGCTTTCTATAAGAGAACTAAAGCACTTCCTTTCTTACATCCTGGTGACGAAATTATTATTGATGGCGAAACCAGCAGAAGAAGAATTTTAGATGTTCCTTCGACAGTAGAATCTTATGAGTATGAAGACGGTTTAATTACCGAGAAGTATTTTGGAAATATTACAACTTCCCAATATAATGGAAATCCGGCGTCTGGTCAAGGACTAAGTATTGCTGCCCTGATTGATGGTAACGGAACAGTAACTGAACTAATCTGGAACAAACCAGAATGGTCTGCAGAAGCTACAAGATATACTACAGTTAAAGGTTACAAAGCAGCTCCAAAATTATACTTCATCCCACAAACAAATGCTGGATACGGTGCTAAAGCGGTAGTTCACTTTATTAATGGTTTATTCTCCATTGAATTGCTAAATGGTGGTATTGGATATGAACTACCACCTGTTGTAGTGGTAGCAAAAGGTTATACTCATTATAAGAATCAAAATAGAGTTATTGACACTGTTTCTGTTGCTAGACTCAACACTATTTCTATTGATACATCTGTCACTAGTATCATAGCTCTTATTAATTCTGTTTCTGATCTTACTATTCTTTCTCCTGAACTAATCACCATTGTTCAGGTTGAGATGAGTGGCGACGAAGAGCTTGTCATCACCCAGAATATCTGGCCAGATTTAGTATTTGTTGAACTCCAAGAAGAAGTTGTTTCTAAGATTGAACGTGATATTGTCACGTTACTATTCGAAGAACGTGCTTTCGAAACACTTGATAAGAATCAATTTGTTCTAGAAACAACAATTGAAAATTATGAAAATGTAAGTTATGTAGATAATGCCGATGATACTGAAGTTAATTACCAATATCAGTTTGTTACCACGGAAAGATTCTTCGGTAGTGTTGCATCCGGATCTGTTTCTGATCTATTCCTACCTCTTGAATCTGATTTCTTAATTGGAGATACCATCTTATTTGTAACAAATACCCAAGGAATTCCTACCAGCGGTTATCTACAAGTTGATTACGAAACAGTAAAATATGATTCGGTAGAAACTGATCGTTTCTTCATTACCGAAAGAGGTTCTTTTGGAACTGTGGAAGCTGATCACTTTGCTCCTACATTTGCTAGATATATTGACATTAGTGTCTTTGTTCGTGATCTAGATGTAGAGCAAGCAATTGAAACTCTATTCGATGAAGTATATGATGTTCGAACACAGAAGGTCGAAAGATTTATTACTGCTTTCTTCGAGCCAGAAGTAGCAGATGTAACTTCTATTGCTCACGAAAGAACACAGGTTACTCTATTCTTAGAACCATATGAAATGGTCGCTCTAGAGCGTATCGATATCGAATGGTTGGGTGCTGATGTTGTCGATGTAGAATCTGAATCTATCTCTATCATTGTTTCTCTATTACTAGAAGATGTCAGTATTAGTAATGCCTCTAGATGGATTCTAACTTCCTTCACTAACGAAGAGAATCTTCCAGTTACTTATGTTCCATTAGGAACTGATGGTACTGTTGCTTCTATTGATTATCAAGCTCAAAAGATTATTAGACCATTTGATTATTGGGATAATATCGACCAAGCATTTAGATATAACAACACCAGATATATCCAAGCTTTTGAATTCAATAAGATTGATCTTTCTGATTTTACTATTAGTTTCCAACCTCTGGTTAACTGGATTAGACCAGAAGAGACAGAAGCTAGAATTAAGGATATTGAAGTATTAGATATCTTTACAGAAAATCTCATACTAGAAATAGACGCTGGTATCCGAAGAATTACTGCTGAATTCCAGGCCGGTGCTGTCTACACTATTCCTGGTCTTATTGTTCCTATTGAACTTGAGATCTTTATGGGATCTCCTGTTTCTGTTCAATTCTCAGTTGATTTCATTCCTTTTGTTATTAGAACAGAAAGAGAAATCAAACTACCAGTTAATGTCTTCTTCAGATGGACTAAGGTTGTTAAAGACGATGATGCTCTTGCTACCTTCTCTGGCAGCAGTGCTAAAGTACCAACAGAACAATCTTGGCCATTTGCTGATAAGATCAGCGGTGCCACAGAAATTAGATCTTTTGCTCCAATAGAAACTGTTGCTGATGTTGATCCTAATCCTATAGGTTCTGCATTTATTGCTTCTCAATTACGTACAGCAACACCTACCTTAGAAGAAGATTATCTCCAGATTACCAAGGTAGAAGACATTGACTTACTCGTTGAAGCTATTGTCTACCTCAGATGGACTAAGATTGTTAAAGACGATGATGCCCGTGCTCCTTTTATTGGCAGCAGTGTATTAGAAGTAGAAGAATTCAGTAAAGTAAGATCTGAATTAGAACTAGATGATATCAACGCCGGAACTGGATTAACTAAGAACTTTGATAGAGGATTTATTACTCTAATTCTCCAACCTTATAGTGTTGCTGATCTCCAAGCAGTCTACTTCGAAGGTCCAGAATCTCCAGAGACTCTTACTGTTTACTTTGCTGAACCAGTATTCACAGGAGTTACTCAACTCTGGAGAGGAAGCATTATTGATTCTGTACAACTCGTAGAGAAGAAGTATAGTCTCATTCTCAGACCAGATGCTAATCCAGGAGCAACTCTTGGTTTTGATACTAAGTATACGAAGATTATTTCTCCAGTTGAGAATGTCACTATTGTTGGTGGAGAGTTTATTTACGATATTGTTGATACTCTAATTACAGACACTGATTCTAAACTTGTTAATCTCATTGAATATGATAGATTCCTTGATTCTGTAGTTCTTGTAGAACAGAAACATACTGTAATCATCAGACCAGAGGACCTTGAAGTTGGCACTGAACTATCCAGAAGCTTCGATAGAGGATTTATTACCTCAATTATTTCTCCAGTTGAGAATGTCACTATTGTTGGCGCTGAGTTTATTTACGATGGTCTTGATGTTGTAGTTGTAGATGTTGAAGATAAGAGCATCATCACTTGGAGATTTGACGCTAATGTTTCGGCAGTAGACATTGAATCCGAGCAGATTACTCTTATCATCAGACCTGAAACTGTTGTTTATGATATTAGCGTTACTTCAGATCAAAGCTTCCGGACTAAGAACGTCTGGAATGAAATTGATTATGAAATTGCTAAGGTCACATTTAACAATAGATTTGAATATCAAGAACAAGGAATCTTCAACAGTCAGGTTTCTAATCTAGCGACAAGATTCCACCCAAGTCTAGAGTTAGTTAACGGGGAATATGTTGCTAAACCAGGCACTGTTCCAGTATCTTCCCAAGAATCAGAAATTAATTTAATTAAGAACTGGTGGTCTGGTGGATCTAGAGACCTTCAGGGTGGTGTAATGCTTTATGCTCAGGGAGATCCAACCCCAACATCTCTAGAGTCTCCACAAGCTGGCACTGAACTAACTAAGAATTTCGATAGAGGATTTATTACTCTAATTCTTCAACCAGAAGCTCTTGTTAATATTGAAGGAGTCTACTTCGAAGGTCCAGAATCTCCAGAGACTCTTACTGTTTACTTCGTAGAACCAGTATTTACTGGAGTTACTCAACTCTGGAGAGGAAGCATTATTGATTCGGTAAAATCTGCTGAATACAAATATTCCCGCATCTATGATAAGTTCTATACAAATGCTGGTACAGGAATAACCAAGAACTTTGATAGAGGATTTATTACCTCAATTATTAATCCTGTCGAGAATGTTACTATTATTGGTGGTGAAGTATTCAGTGATCTAGTAGGTCCTCTCCTCGTTGATATTGAAGATAAGTCTATCTTTACCATTAGATATGAGACAAATGCTGGCACAGAACTACAATCTAACACAAGAAATCAACTACACCTCCCACTAATACGTGTAAATGGTGAATATGTTGTAGCAAGTAAAAATCCTGCTGAAGCAGTAATTTGGGATGAGACTGAAGTCTTCCAGTTCAGGAACTGGTCTTTCGATACTCCTTCAGTTAGTGATTTAACTAAGGGTAACTTCTGGCAGAGAAGAGAACTTCAACCAGAACCTTTTGTTGATTCTGTAATTGATATCAGAACTTTCATCCTTGCTGATCAACCAATTAATGAAGCACAAGGTAATTTCTACGCTTTTGCTCTTTCTCCAGATTCTGCTGAACAATTTGCCGTAGTAGCTCCTACATTAGAATTTGATTCTGATAATAATGTTTGGGTCCGAGCAATTGCTTCTACTTCGATCACTACTGTTGATCAAACCGAAGCGTTTAAGTACAAGTATCACTGGTCTGGTGGTTCCGTAACCCGTGAGGGTTATGTAATGAGAGATCCTGTTACTCTAGAACCTTGGTCTTTAGATACTCCTTTAGCTGGCAATGAAACTAATGTTGAATTCTGGAGAAGAAAAGAAGATCAAATCCAGAGAGATTATCCAGACTTTGAGATTGTTAAAGAAGTTACACGTTTCTATCCTAACGAGCATCTACTTGACAATGGTGATCCAGATCCAACAGAAGGTTTCTATGGATTTGCCACAATGTCTGGTCAAGTCTTTATTAACTTGGATGAAATCCCAGATCCAGAATCCCCAACTCCCGATCCACCACTATTCGTTGAGTTCCTCAATGAAGTTGATGTTTCTATCGTCAACGTTGAAATTGAAACTCTTGATCGTTACAACACGATCAGAATCAGCTACACTGACTACACTGTCAGAAAGGATATTACTAGATTCTATCCTAACCAGCATCTCCTTGGCGATACCCCAGATCCAACCGAAGGTTTCTATGGCGACACCGGAATGGTTAGTATCGTTACTAACTTCAATGATTACGTCAAGAAATCCGAGCTTCCCAAGACATTCTTCCTTGAGGATCCAGCAGTCTTCACTGAGTTTGTTAGCGTCAACGATGGTGGTATCATTGCTGTTAAGCGTGAAATTGTCAGAAAAGAAGACATCGAAATTCAGAACAGACTTGAAACAGTTGACTTTAGATACAATAACACCAGATACTTCTGGTTGGATGAATTTATCGTCACCTTTGAGACTGACAAGACAGAAACAGTTGTCTTCCATAGAAATGATAAGGATCTAGAATCTCTCACCCTAGAAGCTGAAGTTAAGAGAGTAAGTGAATTTGTAACTGGTATTGCTGATTCGTTCGTTCCTGATAGCAAGTATCTAGGAACCACACTAGGAATGACGTTTAAAATGTTCCAGGAAAATGCCTTTGTTTCTAATGGTTCTCTAAACATTAATGGTTCACTATTTGAACTACTCGGTTCCGAGCAAATTGAAAACTTCGTCTCTAGACTAGATTCAAGTCTTAACGTAGAGAATGAACCATTTAACCTTGGATTCCCATCAATCAACGAATTAGGAACAAAACTACAATCTAATCTATTGATTGGAGAAACTACAATTACAGTCTCTACTGTTCTAGATGGTCCAAACTCTCTATGGCCAACATCAGGAACATTATTGATTGGTAATGAGACCAATGGAAATCTTGAAGAAGTTACTTATACTGGAATTTCTGGAAACACATTCACTGGTGTTACAAGGGGTGTCAGAAGTTCCGAAGTTGATCACATTATCCCAGCTGAGATTCCAGGAGACGGTATTGACCAGTCAATTTATGTAAGAACCATTGGTTAATCCTGTATAAATAAGAGTAAATATAATCCCCAAAAAGGAGAAAAATAACACATGGCCACCACATCAATCATTTCTGACAGGTTCAGAATTTTTAACGCAGAAAACTTCATTAATGCTATTGGTGACGACTTTTATGATGAGGAAGGTAGTCTAGTAGAAGAGCCCACTACTCCCGAAGTAGAGCGCCATACAATGTACTTCTTTGTCGGTAGACCTCAAACTTGGTATCCTACCGTAGAAGTCTACGCTAAGACACCTAACATCCCTAATGCTGCTGGTGGTACTTCATCCTGGAGTCATGTTGCTCCTGGCGATACAGTAACATCCTCGCCTGATGGAGTCACTCCCGATACTCAGTTCACCGCCACAATTGTAGAAGTTTATGAGGATTACCTCCTTCTAAACCCAACCAACCTTGGTGGTGATGCTAACCTCAACTCCAAGCCAACTCTTGGTAACTTCCTAATCGTTAGTTCTACTAATCCAGATGCCGACGGTGTAACAGCTCGTACTGGTCTCTATCGTTTTGCTAACGAAGATAACCAGGCACCTGATTCCTGGGATAACGAGAAAGAGTTCACTGAAGTCTATGACGATATCATCGCTGCTAAGCGTATGACCCTCGCCTACACCAGACAGGTTGTTAGACGTTATAACTGGCCAATCGCCACTCCTGAAGTCTATGACATGTATCGTCCTGACCTATCGCCAAGCGATAATGGTCAAGGTCAACCTTCCGAACTTGGTGCTACCAGTTTAGGTACTTCTAAGTTCTATGTCATGAACCAGGACTACGAAGTATTCAAGTGCCTCTATAACGGTTCTGCTGACGGTATTGCTGCTCCAACTGCTTCTGTTCAACCAACAACAGGTGGATCTGGTGTTGACATTGACAGTGGTAATTACTATGGTGCTTCTGGTAATAACGGTATCTTCGTAGAAGATAGATCCGGTGATGATGCCATCCTCAAGGGTGCTTTCACCAACGAAGCTTACATGCTATCCCCCGCCACTGGATACGTTTGGAAGTATCTATTCACACTTCCTATTAACGACGTTCTTCGCTTCTTGTCTACTGACTTCATGCCTGTCGCTACGACTGCTGGAGCACAGAGCAACAGAGGTAGCACCGAATCCAAGGCAGTTGATGGTGGTATCTTCTCTTACTTCATCAAGAGTGCCCCTTCGAGTCTAGCTAACGGTGCTGATTACTTCGCTCCAGTTTCTGGTGATGGATCAGGTGCTCTAGTCCGTTTCCGTCTAGCTGGTGGCAGTATTACCGAAGTTGCTCTAATCACTGTAGGTAGTGGTTACACTTATGGATATATTCCAATGATTGCCGGTCAGACAGTTGGCGGTGTACCAACAGGTCTTTACACCAATTCTACTTTAACTATCGCTGCTGGTGATGCTGTTCTAGCTGCTGGTGGTGTTGATACT
>Ga0209536_100005510_pt1 | contig 19625 bp, 16 predicted proteins | sample DeeMarSeWOR28_12_FD_187461 | JGI IMG/M metagenome (GOLD analysis project Ga0209536, IMG submission 187461) | Marine sediment microbial communities from White Oak River estuary, North Carolina - WOR-2-8_12 (SPAdes) (version 2) | ecosystem: Environmental > Aquatic > Marine > Intertidal zone >...
GTCGTAGGGGTGGTCGAATTGCCCCTCGCCGGTGCCTTGGGTGCCCCATTTACTTATAAACTTGTAACTCTCGGTCTGCGCAGAGGTGACTGCAGCAATAGCCATAAACAAAGCCACTATCAATGCAATGCCTAACAGTTTAGTTTGCCAAGAATTCAAAGTCCCAAACCCTGAGATCTCGCTTCTATTATGGTGAAGTTTCATTTTAATCACCGATATTTAGTGGATTATTTTTTGATAAAAGCGTTTTTGTAAAGATTTCTTGACTAAAGGAGCCGAAAAATGAGAGATTTAGTCAAAGTTTCTTGACAAGAAATAATTCGCGGTGGTCAAGGTTTCTTGACCAAACAAGCCCACAGCGTCGAGTTCTTAGTCAAGAAATCTTGACAAGGAAAAATTTGCATACACATATCGGTTGATTATGATGCTACCAATTCTATGAAGCCGTTTCCTGGCGCGTTAAAGTTCTCATTTTTTTAAGTCATAGGAAGACCCAAGGATACTTCCGTTGAATGACTTCGTTTACCGAGTGTGGTGGAATAATGCCTTCTTCGCAGATTATGCCGTGGATGAAGTCGCGTCTGGTAACATCAAACGCGGGATTTCGAATTACCAGTTTTTCAGGCGCTTCCTTCCATACCTCGCCTGGGTTTCGCTCTTCGATTTTTCCGTATTCCCCGCAGACCGTGGCTGGGTCAAATTTCAGAAGCTCCGCAACGACGTAGAAAGGCTTCCTTGCCTCATGAGCTAGAAGCGCAATTGTGCCTGTGCCAATTTTGTTGACTATGTTTCCCTCCGACGTTATTGCGTCTGCGCCTACAATCACCAGGTCAGCGTTGCGCATAAATGAACGCGCGGCTGAATCCACAATAAAGGTTGTCTTAACTCCAAGCGCCAGCAGTTCTTTGGCAGTGATTCTGCCTTGAAAAACTGGTCTAGTTTCAGTGCAGAGCACTTCAAACACTTTGCCGTCTTCTTTGGCTTTTCTCATTAGATATGTTACCGTTGAAGAGTGGCAGTGAGTAAAAAGCACCATGTTATTGCGTATCCGCTTGGCGCCTATCTCGGCGATGCACTCTTTTGAGGCTTCGAGGTTTCTTAGGAATTGGCTTGAACTTGAGGAAACAACTTCAGCGAGGGCTTCTACTTTTTCTTTGTCACTGTTTTCCACCTGACTGATTATCCAGCGAACCGCGTTTCGCATTAGCGGTTCGGTTGCTCTTGAAGCGAAAAGGATGGCGCGGGCTTCTGAAAGCTCTTCCATGAATTCTTTCCGCAACTCGGCTCTGGTTTCCTCCGCCAAGGTTTCAAGTGCTTTGATGGCTGCTATGGCAACATTTCTGGCGCCCTGCACTTCAAGTTTCCGAATTCTATCCGCAACAACGTTAATCACTTCTGCCACGGCACTTCACCCTTTTTGAATTATTAGACGGCGAAGCATATAAGGCAATTCAAACAAGTTGATAGGCGAAAACTAATGATGCCCGATGAAGACGCTATAAGCAGTATTTTGCAACCGATAATTGGGCCTTGGTACGAGTCATTGGAAAATCCTCAGAAAGCACAGGAAAAGGTTCTATTCGACCTGCTAAAAAAATATGCGGATACTGACTATGGAAAGAAATATGGAGCAGCGGAAATCGGAGAAGTCAGTGAGTATCAAGCGAAATTCCCAAAAATGGGTTACCAAGAGCTGCTCCCTTACCTTGCGCAGGTGAAAGAGGGCAACTACAAGGTGATTCTGCCAGAACCTGCAGAGAGTTGGGTTATGACTAGAGGCTCGACTGGAAAATCAAAAGTCTTGCCGGTAACGCAGAGCCATTTGAAGCAAATTTTCACGTTTGGAGCAAGAGCGCTGATAAACTATGCGCTTAAACGGAAGAGCTTTGAGGTTTTCACCGGTGATATATTGAATTTGAATTTTCCCTCCAGCGTTCACACTATGACGTCGGATGGACGGAAAGTCACTTACGGATACAGTTCCGGAACTTATGCTAGACTTAATCCCATGTTTGACAAGGTCAGCTTGATACCGCGACAAGAAGCAATAGACGAACTTGGTTCAGGCATCGGCAGAACAGATTGGGAGAAAAGGTTTGAATTGGTTTACCAGCAGTCGCTCGGCAAAAACGTCACTGCCACGATGGGCGTCACGCCTGTAATCCTGTCTTTTGCCAAGTACGTCAAGCGGAAACACGGAAAGAAGCCGGCTGATCTGTGGAACTTTAAAGCGTTGTTCTGCACTAGCGTGCGCAAGATACATTTCAAGTACGCTCCACTTCTCAGAAAGTACTTCGGACCCGCGCCGATTGTAGAGATGTATACGGCAACGGAGGGAGTTTTCGCTCAGCAGCTAGACGACTTGCCTTACCTTTCCCCTAATTATGATGGCTACTTCTTTGAGGTGGAGACGGGGCGTGGTGTGAAAATGCTACATGAACTTGAACGCGGTGAGTGGGGTAGCCTGCTAATTTCTTCCTGCATGTTTCCTCGTTATGAAATTGGTGATATGATAGAAGCCGCTGGAAAAAACTATTTCCGTGTGTTCGGGAGACGCAACATTAGAACGCTTCTGGAACACAGATTGTACCGACTGTTTTTAGGCTGGCTTGTCTAGGTAGATGGATACCGCTTTCGCGCCCTAGTGGCAAAGTAAACAGCAGCAATTATGACTATAACGCCGATTATCAGAAGCACCAAAGCCCAGCCAGTCCCCGAAGTAATGATGTTAGAGATTTGAAGCAATGCGAAGAAACCAATGAGTATGAGAATTACGCCGCCCACCAACCAGCCTACAAAGCCGTACTCCCCTTTCTCGTTTTTTTCGCCCTTTTCAGGCTCCTGCTTCTCTTGCTTTTCCTGTTTCTCACCCTTCTCAGCTTTTTCACTTCTCTGACGAACTGGAGCTGCCTGAATTGGAGCCTCTGCTTTTAGCGGAGCACCACATCGCGTGCAGAAAGCCATAACCTCATCAACTTCATTTCCGCATTTCGGACAATAAACCATAATCCTCACCTTTTGCTATCTTCTATTAAAGAGTAAGTATTTAAAACATGCACCTGTCCTCTTCAGAAAAGGGCAAGTTTTATGTGCACTATATACGAATAATTGGGTAGGGAGAGGCAATTGACTAAGAATCTGAACACACGAAGTAGCGCACATAAGGCTCAAGAACGCTTATTTTCTGCATTATCTGCAGGCTCTTTCTTTATTTTGCTTGGAATAATTTTTGTTATTAATCTTCCCGCCAGCCTTTGGGATGCAGTTGTCGAATTTTTCAGAAATTTAACCACCACTCAAGTTCCAGGCATGATAATAACTTTGCCAGTACCTGCTAATCCAGCGTCCCACACAGTGCTCTACGGAGCCGCATTCCAGTTCAGCATAGGCTTAGGCATCTTACAAGTCATATTTCTGGCGATGAGGCTTATGATGAACTCGCCTGTAGGCAAGACTGCAGAAACAATGGGAAATCTTATTTACTGGTTTGGATCCGCTTACCTAGTTACAACCTATCTCAATAACACCACAACTCCAAGCACATGGTTCATATTCTGGGCGGGAATATTGATTATTCTCGGCTTGTCACTTATTGCCAGAGCGTTTGTGCTTTTGACCAAAAGAAAATGATCAGCTAAACTACGGCACTTTCAAATGCCACCAGAGCGAGAATATCTGCCATCCCATGTTCAACGAGTCCTTAAAGAGCCTTACTTTAGTTTCCCTTCCGCCATTCCATGACACTGGAATTTCTTTTATCCTGTACCCCCTGCGATATGCTCTGACGAGGATCTCAGTGTCCCAGAACCAGTGGCTAGCCCCCACCTCGTCAAGGAGCTGCATGAGATGCTCTCGTCGAAACGCTTTGAACCCGCACTGGTGATCTTTAACCTTAGAACCTAAAACCGTGCGAACCATAAAATTGTATGTTTTAGAGGCGATGTTCCTTGTACCACTCCTTTTAACTTTGCTTTCGTGAAGCATTCTTGAACCTGTGGCAAGCGCGTATCCTTGAAATTTAACTGCCTCAACAAGAGTTTTCAAATGTTTCAGGTCTGTAGCAAGATCCAAGTCCATGTAAACAAGAACCTCGCCTCTACTTTGTTTGAAAGCGTTTTTCAGCGCGGTTCCTCTCCCGAGGCGCTTTTCCCGATGGATATGCTCGACGAAAGGGTATTTCTCGGCAAGTGATGCCGCAAGTTTGTCAGTTCCATCGGTGCTTCCGTCCTCGGCAATTATAATCTCGTAGGAATGAGTGAATTCGTTGAGCGCTTGGCTAACTTTGTCAACTGCAAGCTCTAACGATCCAGCTTCATTGTAAGCTGGGAAAACCACGGAAATCTCCAGTGAATTCTGGATCGTTGTCTTCGCCACCATTCTCAGAAGACCCACCCGCTAAACCACTTCAAGCTGTCAATCCATAATTTCGACGCAGGCATCCCAGAAATTACGAAATAGAATAAACCGAATATAATCATGACGCCTGCGAAATAGGCTATTGCCACCAACTTCACCCACTTGCTACTCCAGTATTTGCTAATGAAATATGCTGATGCCAAGCAGAGAAGTGGGACATTAACAAAAAAGTGGTAGATGAACGTGACTCTTGAAATGAGTATGTAGGGAACCCACTGGAAAAAGAAAAATGCAGTTATGAATATTGCAGGCAAGCCTACCTTGCTAAGTCGCTTACCAGAAGCCCTTGAAATTTCAACTAATACAAGAACAGAGATGCCGATTATACAGGCGAAGCCAACCCACCAAACCAAGGGATTACCAAAGAGCACAATCGTAGATGCGATGTTGTTTGGCAAGTTTGATACATAGAGCCATAAAGGCTTAAGCATTAATGGCCAAGTCAACCATGAAGACGCGAAAGCGTGAGTAGCCATCAACGTTGAATGGTAATTGTACATTGCCCCTTGAAGACCTAAAACATCGATCGGTGAGCGTCCAGCCAGTATGTCTGGAATGTACGTCAAAAAGTAAACAAGCACTGCCAGCAGCAACAGCCCAACTATCATAGAGAAGGGAGGATCGGTGAAAGCATAAAATTTTTCTGATAAACTTTTTTTCAGTTTGGCAACCTCTTTGAGTCTGAGCGCGGCGAGAAGTGCTAATTGCGCTGCGAAACCATAGAGCACAAGCCACTTCGTTGAAAAGCCAAGCGCGAAAAACAGAATAGCTAAAAACAGTGGTTGAACTGGAGCTTTCCATCCGTTCTTCAGCACGTTCTTGAGGTAGATCAAGAAGAAGAGCTGTGATGCCAGAGAAAAGAAGACTACGTATGTGTCAACAGTTGCCATGCGCGCCATAGTGAAATGCATGAAATCGAAGGCTAAGAGGAAAGCTGAGGCGAAACCGCCTATCCATGCTCCAAACAGCTTCTTTCCTAAAATGTAAATCATCGGTATCATCAACGTAGCGAAGATAACGCCCATTATTCGCCACCCGAAGGGGTTAAAGCTGAATGCAGAGATTCCGGAGGCTATGATCAGTTTTCCAAGAGGCGGGTGAGTCCACTCGTACGCCACCTGGAGTTTAAGGTATTGCTCAGCGGTTTTAACATAATAAATTTCGTCGAAGAACGTTTCCCCCAAATAGGTGGGCGGAAGCTGAACAAGATTTTGTTCGTCAATCAGACGATACACATTTGGGTCTGAACCGCCTTCACAGTTAACTGCGACAATCGCAATCTTCTGGCTATCTGAATCTAGGACGGCTACCTCGGCAAGCTCAATAGAAGATCGCGGCTGAAAATCAAATCGCAGATACCTAGTTAGGCTGTTGATTTCCAATTCTGCCCAACTGTAGTAACTACTTGAAATGCTGATGCTTCTTTCGCTGTTACTCCAGCTTCCAGGAGAGCCTGTGTGAGCTTGAACGTCAGCCGAGCCGTTATTAACCAAGAAATAAACTGTACCGACGTCCTCTGGCTCACCGAAGTCAATGTAGAATGCCTCGTTTTCAGTTGTTCGCCAACCATTAACAGGTGCCTGGGATAGACCAAGGTTCCAAACAGCAAGTGAGAAGAAAACGATTGAAAGCACAGTAATCGTTAAGAAATCACGTTTATTGAGGTCTATCCTGATGTTCATTCTCCTTCGCCTCTTCCTATGCAGTTCTGCCTATTTTTATGGGGTCTATTCTCAACCAAGACCGCCCCCTAAGCTCGTCCCACATCAGCACTAAAACGTACAGCAATACTATTAAATTAATCAAGCTTACCGCGAGGACCACTGGGTCTCCACTGAGATTTGGAGCAACATAAACATTCAGCCAATAAAGAACGTAAGATATGTTAACAAGCAGAGTCGCCGTCAAAATCGCATATAAAGGACGTGCCTTTTTGATGAATGGGAACATTAAAGTCAGCATGCTTATGGCTGGAAACAGGTAACGTTCATGAATTCTCGTTGGAAGCATGAAGAAACCGAACAGGAGCATGAACGCTGAAAAGAGCACAAGCATCTCGCCTGAACCGATGAAGCGCTTATGTAAAACGTATAAAGTGAAAGCGGTAAAGGCTCCAAAAAGTATCCATCCTACAATGAAAAGAGCTCCATCAGGCTCCCACAAGCCACTTAAAGCCCACATGTTAAACGCGTTCACTGAAGTAACCGCGTAACCGCTATAGGCTCCGAAGTAAATATTGCTCAAGAAAGTTATGGGGTTGCTCCATTCAAACGGAATAATCACTGCGAAAAGCGTTGCTGCGCCAGCAAGTATTGAAGTTAGAAGGCGCCGCCACCCGTTCTTCTTGAAAATCAGAAATGCAATCAACGGCAACAATGCTATGCTCTGAGGCTTGGTCAAGAGTCCAAGAGTAAAAGTTACAGCTGAAAATTCGGGTTTAGAAGCTAAAAACAACATTAGCGAGAGAACAAGGAAAAACGTGTAAATCGCGTCGAACTGGCCCCACACTGCTGCGTTGAAGATGATGGCGGGGTTAAAAGCGTAAAGAGCCGTAGCCAACAAAGCTACGTTGAAATCTAACCGTTTCCTCACGAAAACGAAAATCAAGAACGCGGTTGCGATGTCAAAAAGATTCGGCAGCAACTTGATGATGTAGAATATGGATGGCGTCCCAGAAAGCGAAAGCGCCTTAGCTAGTGAACCGAAACCCCAAAAAAAATAAATGTTAAAAGGCGGGTAGTCGCACCAGCTCACTACGCTGTAAAAAACTCTTGGACCGTTATCTGCCGCCGTGTTGAACCAAGATGCGTAAGTATTCAAGTCGTTTATGTAACCTTGTGTGGGAAACAAGAAAAACCTGACTAAGAACGAAAGCGCCAACAACCCTGCCAAGGCTATGACTTCGCGTTTTTCAAACGAAAAGTTGATTGCCATTTTCCACTCTGAGGTCATATTCAGGTAGCATTCGAATAAAAGCGTTTTTTAAGAAAAACGAATATTGCCTTCAAAACAGTCTAGGCATTAGTAAGCTACTTTGTATATGATTAGACTTTCACTGTAAATAGGTTCTAACCATTCTATGCTGTTAAACCTTGCAACACAGCCTGGATATTTGCTTAGCTCGTCATTGCCAACGTAGATGTAGGTGACATTGTATTTTTCAATGACTTGTCTCAAGTCATCTTCACTGCCCGTGTACGCTAAGTCAACATCCACAAATCTCTTCTGAACATCATCATATGGTACGCCGTGACCGTAAGCCCAATTCACGTAGGACGCAACTCTCAGCCGTCCACCAATCATCGTTGGCGGACAGTGAATACTATAGTAAGTCAAAAACACAGCTCTTTCTTCAGTGTTGCTTCGAACCCACATTCCCAAATTATATTCCTCCCAGCTTGCCGCTTGATAGCTTGTTCCAACGTTGTAGGCTATGACGCTGGTTGTCGTTAAAACGGAAAGCAATAGCAAAACCAGCGCCATGGTCTTTTTGATTTTTGCCAGAGCCGCGGCGCTCAGCACTGCTATTGGAACCCAAGCAAAAATGAAGAACTTGTACATGTCCCAAGCATTCGGTGTTAAAGAGACAAGATTTGGAATTAGAAACAGGATAACGAAGACAAATTTTAGTAAGTCGCTTTTGACTTTTGTAATGAAAGCAAAAGATAGCAAAAACGGAATTCCGAGATTTGCTATGTAAAACAAAACTGGATTAACCTTCAAGAAATTTAGAGCCCAGAGAGGAGCAATTACGATTGAAACCGAGGCACTGCTTGAAACCAGAAAGGGCAACGCTATGACCGCAGAAGCAAGAAAGTAGAGGTGATGCCTTTTGAAATACTTGCTGTTTAACAGCAGGCTAATGAAGTAGGCGACGTAGGCGCAAAGAAAGGATATTGAGTGAAAGGGAAACAGCAAACCAGTAACAACTCCGGCTAAAATTATTCTGTTTTTGTCTTCCATGTCTCTTAGAAGTGCTAAGACGAATGCGAACACAGGTAAGCCGATCAGAAGCGGTCTCTGTTGCAACAGATTATCAAGCATGGGTGGCAAACCAAAGAAGTCACCATACTGGTACATGTAATTCTGCGAGGGGTCAAATTGTCCGCTAGTTAATGCTGAAAAAAAGCCGATGTAACTTAAGCCCCAGCCGAACGCTGCTATAAGAGCGGCGAAGGTTGCCGCGCGCTTTCCATGCTCCCTTGCTAGAGAGTAAACAGACAATGCAAAAACAAGAATAAAGCAAGCGTTCAAAAGGGGCATGAGTTTTGGCAGAAAACCGTAGACTTTTTCCAAAATGGCAGTGTGAAAGTCTACAAAGTAGTGATAGTTCATACTAGTCCCAGCATAATTCGGCATTTCTGGGGGAAAATTCCCGTTGTTTATGCTTTCGATTATTTCGTAGTGTAAAGGCGTGTCTTGCCAGTTTGAACCTGTTATGACTACGCCAAAGTCATTCTGAAACCAGACGCTTCGGTAAAGGAGAAGCAAAGAAAGAATAAAGATGAGCAACAAAATTATCAAGATTGTTTTATTGTATTGTCTAATCTTTAGAACGTCTTTTATGGGATACGGCGCTTTCTTTCGTGAACGCACCAAACCGTAGAAGAAAGCCAATGCAATAAAGGAAACAAGTATGATTCCTCTTGAATAGCCAAAAAATAGAGATAAGTAATATATCAGCTGAGTTGACACAAGAATGCTGAATAGGGGAATAAACACCAAGATTTCGAGGGATTTCAGCCTAAAAAACCTGTAGAATATCAACCCTGGGACACAAAAGGTAAAGACAAAACCCGCAAACAAGCCTATATGCGTTGAAACAAAGGACAGTAGAGGCAGCACTAAAAACAGAAGGAAAAGCCAGTTTTTCCGCAAAGTCTCCCAAAACATTGTTTCTTGAGGCGCACTCGTCTCGAAGGGCATGTCTTTAATGAGCTAATTATGCAATTATAAAACTTGCTTGACTAACAATACTTGCGCCTGTTCATTTCAGAAAATTATTAAAGCGAGGTTAATCTGCATAAACTCTACTCTCAGGAGGCAATGCTTTGAAAAAGACTCTTTCAGTCGCAAAATTCGGTGGTAGCCTATTGGATGTGGAAGGCAAAGGGCTTCCAAAAATTATTAACCGTATAAAAGAACTCAAGGCACGCGGTTCTTTAGGTCCTATAGTAGTGTTTTCGGCCCCAATGGGCTGTACCGACGAACTCATCAGGATAGGAGAAGCCTATGCGCAGTCCACGTCACTTCCGCTAGACCCTGTTTTCAACATTTATGACCGCTTAGCAAAACTTCACGTTAAAGGCAAGCAGGTTGAGCATGCGCTAGCCGAACTAGCCAACTACCAGAGGCAGACGCAGGAAGCCCTTGCTTCTGTCAATAAACGTTTCAGCGGCAACGTCAAAGCAAAAATCCTCACTCTAGGCGGAGAATTATCCATGTCTGCTCTGGCAGAGTATATTTTGAAAAGTAACAATATTGAGTCCTGCCGTGTTCCTGTGCAGGACTGGCCCATCATCACGGATGACAATTTTGATGATGCAGCACCAGATTACGAACTGAGTAAGAAGAGAGTCAACGCGTTAATAGAACCCTTGGAAGACGGCAAGGTTGTTTCGTTAGCGGGTTTCCTCGGAGTAACAACTGACGGTCTTGAAACCGTCTTGGGCAGAGGTGGCTCAGACCTAACGGCAGTTTTCACATCGTGCCTCCTAAAAGGACGCTACCAGACGGAGACGCTCCTATTCAAAGATGTACCAGTTCAGAGTGCTGACCCTAAAGTTGTGAAAGGACAGAAAACCGAGCATGTGGCTGCGCTCACTTACAATGAGGCGCACAAGGCTTCGTTGATGGGCATGAAAATATTGCAGAGTCCTGCAATTGCGGTGGCTAGGCGGTTCCTGCAACCGTTGCGGGTAGTTCCAATAGATAAGCCTGAACAGTACTCGGTTATCCAGTCTGAGACAAAAGGCGAAGAAGTCGTGAAGTGTCTAACGGGTAAGGCAGGCTGTGCAATTCTTTCCATGAGCGATGAGAAAAGTCGTTCTCTGGAAGATTCGTTAAGAATTTGGGAAAAACGCAATGACTTCATCGACTTAGGCGCTGAAGCCTTGGAGACAGGCGAAAGAATTCGAGACTTTCTCTTTTTAGACTCGGATTTTCTAAGGAAAAACGAGGAGAAGCTGAAAGGCTTTGACGAAAACTTGAAAATAGAATACGGTTTAGGCGTGGTCACGCTTATCGGCGACAGGATGAAAGACTCCGCAGGCGTCGCATCTATCGCCATCGGCGCCATATCAGGAATAAACATAAAACGGGGAATCTTCGCGCCTCACACATCCCAAATAATAATTGTGGTAGAAGAAAAAAATGTTAACGCCACTGTGTCAGCCATTCACCTCAGAAAAACTGAAATGAACAAGTCCATTCAATAAAACCGTGAAGTCATCTTGTTGAAAGTTATCCGAACTCTGACAGCTCTATTGAAGAAGTGTTTGTCTATCAGGCTTTAAATTCGCATAAAGCCAAAATTTTAGAAAGCAGACTCTGATATGAAGCGTGTCCACGAATCAGGATCCTGATATCGCACAGCCGGACCTTCTTCGCAGATAATCTAGAAAAGCAATGAACTCCTTTCTTAATAGAGCCGCGCTCATGTTTGTTCACTGCATAGTAATGCATTGAATCTTAATATAAACTAAATTTCAGCTTGGGCAAATATCAAAAAACGAAACGTGTTCACGCAGTTAAAGGGCAAAATTAAATTGTGAGATGCTACACCACAATTAATTGTGAAAATCCTAACGGTATTAGGTTCCATTGCGGTAGTAGTTCTATTCTTTTTCGGGGTAATTTTCGCTATAGCCGCCTCGGTTCAGGCAGCTCTAACAAGGCTAAGCGTCAGCTTGATACTGTTTGCCATGGGGTTTGCGATAGTTTACTACATAACTCGAAAGCCAAAAACAGTGATTCACCAAGTAGAACTATCTGGGCGAATGAAGCCGGCTCAGCTTAATTGCCCGAACTGTTCCGCTTCGGTTGACGTAAATCAGATTAAAATAGTGTCAGGCGTTCCCTATGCTACATGCGCTTACTGCGGAAAAACGTTTGAAGTAACCGAGGATCCAAAATGGTGAAGAAACGCATTAACTTCCTGGTAATTATGCTCGCACTCATTTTCGCTCTGGCGGCTATGAGTACTGCTAAAGCGCAAGATCGGGTCTACCACATTGAACATGAATGGGTAAAAATCTGGATAAACCCGGACGGAACCATTGACTTATTCTACGATATAAGTCTAAAACTTGATTCTGGTCGCGAAATAAATTATGTGCTTATAGGGCAACCTCAACGTGATTTCTTTATTGACGAAGCCGTCGACCAGTACGGGCACTCGTTGACCGCGTCTGACGAGAGTTCTGGAAGCGACTACAAGGTACGCGTTAACCTTTACGACCCGTTAAGGGCTGGGCAAATAGCCAGATTTAACTTAACCACGAATGTGGCAAGCATGGTATGGGAAGACACGCAAAACGAGGGTAACGTGGGCATGCAGTTTACTCCAACTTGGTGGGAGCAGGCAAGCGTTTTAGACCTTCGCGTACTGGTTGTTTTGCCTACTGGCGTAAGTAGTGAGATGGTTAAAACCACCGAGATTTTCTGGGACAACATAGTTCCTGAGGATGGCAGATTGGGGGTTTATTGGGAAACGCAGAACCTTAACCCAGGCGAAAGGTACCCTGTAGGCGTTTCTTTTCCAGCTGAGTACGTAGAGAACTACGAGACCCAGCCCACAGGTCTAGAAGCGTTCTTTCAAGATTACGGGTTAATACTGGTTGCATCGGTTTTTGGCGCTATCGTGATTGTCGCTGTTATTTATGCTGCACGCAAAAAATCTTACATGTCTCCCCAAGTTAGCATGGAAACACTTGGAATTAAGCGTGGCTTGACAGCGGTTGAAGCGTCTTACCTGCTTGATATGAAACCCAAGCAAATCGTCACAGAAATCCTCTACAGCCTGCTACAGAAAAGAGCCGTGTGGGTGGAATCAACTAACCCGGCTCTCAAGCTTCGGATAATGCCTTTGTTTGAAAACAAAACAGGAACCGACGAAAATCCGTTGCGATATTATGAGATTGATTTCCTCCATGCGTTAGGAGATTACGGCACCCTTGACGAGGGTAAACTGGCACACACCGTGATTTTTCTCAGAGAGACCGTGGAGGAGAAGCTACGCGGGTACAGCCGACGCGACACAGTGAATTATTACAGAAAAATCGTGACGAAAGCTTGGTCGCAGGTTGAGCAAGCGGGCACAGTTGACCTGGCGTCCAAAGCGTACGACGAGCAACTTTTGTGGCTTATGCTTGACCCGAATTACCGCTCCCGCACAGAACTAACCTTCCGTGAACGAGCATTCGACCCGAGTCCACTCTGGCTCTGGTACTGGTACGGTTACCACCATTACAATCCCCACCCCACATACAAACCAAACATTGACGCCCCTGCTAAAGCCGCCAAACCCCCAACCATCCCAGGCGCCGAATTCGCAAACAACATCGCCACAGCTGTGGAAAAGACCTCAAGCAACATCGTAACAGACATTGAGAAATTCGCCAACGCAATAATTCCGGTACAAACCCAGAAGGCGTCGCATGCGCCTGCTCGCCGCGATGCTGGATGCGTCTGCGCTTGTGCCGCGTGTGCTTGCGCTTGCGCTTGTGTTTCATGTGCTTGCGCTTGCGCAGGAGGAGGTGTCGGTTAAAAATGAGTTTTCTGCGGAAAGCATTGCGACCACCTAGAGTTCCTCAGGGACGCTATACTTACCGTGGGGAGGGCGAGTTTGCAGGAATGTCGCTACAGCTTCGCATCCAACCAGATGGGCGTGGCGTTATGGTGATAAACGCGAACACCGTGCTTCATTTGAACGAGACTGCTTCAGCTTACACATACTTTTTCATGAAAGGCATACCTGAAAGCGACGTGCTGAAGAAAATTCGTCGCATGTACCGCGTGAATCCAATCAAAGCAAAAGCAGACTATGAGAAACTCGTTTACACAATCAGCACATTGGCGAAAACCGAGAAGATTTGCCCAATATCTTTTCTTGAAGTGGAAAAAGAGCAGCCCTTCAGCTATCAGTATTCTGCTCCGTTGCGCATGGATTTGGCGGTTACCTTTAAGTGCTCGAACAATTGCATCCACTGCTACGCTGGCGGACCACACGAAACCCCAGAGTTAAACACCAGTCAGTGGAAGGAAGTGATAGACCACCTCAGTCAAATCGGCATTTTCATCGTAACCTTCACAGGTGGCGAGCCTACGTTGCGTGAGGACTTGCCGGAGCTATTGTTGTATGCTCAGAATAAAGGCATGGTTACTGGGCTAATAACCAATGGCAGGAAGCTGAAAGATAAGGAGTACGTGCAAGCTCTGGAGAAGGTGGGCCTAGACTTTGTGCAGGTAACCCTTGAGTCGCATAAGCCCCAAATTCATGATTTTATGACCGCGACGGAGGGAAGCTGGAAGGAAACGGTTGTTGGTATAAAAAATGCTGTGCGCTCGCAAATCTATGTGACCACTAACACCACGCTGAGCAATTACAACGCTCCAGAATTCCTGAAAACCATTGATTACATCAAGGAGCTTGGCGTCACGGCTTTCGGTTGCAACAGTCTTATATATTCGGGCAAGGCAAACGTCGTAGGCCAAGAATTTGCGTTGCCAGTTGAGGTGCTAGAGTCGCTTCTGACGGAAATACTCGATAAGGCCCAGCAGCTTAGCCTGAAGTTTCTATGGTACACTCCAACGCAGTATTGCCACCTTGACCCTGTTCAGTTAGGACTAGGCGTCAAATCCTGCACAGGGGCTATGATAAACATGTGCGTTGGACCAAACGGCGATGTTTACCCGTGCCAGAGCTACTTTGAAAGTCTCGGAAACATTCTTGTTGACAAGTGGGAACAAATCTGGAATAGCCCCCTCGCCGTCAAAATTCGAAACCGAGAATATGTTGAGCAAAAATGTAAAGATTGTCCTCAACTGCAAGTTTGTGGCGGAGGCTGCCCCTTGGAACTGCAGGATAAACAATACATTTGTGGACAAACACAATAGAAAAGCGTTTCCTCAAACATCGCAAATAATTTTAGGGCATTAAACGTTACCTATGAAAGTTACAAGGGAAATGGAAATATAGAAGTGAAAATGGTTGCAGGAGGCAAACAAAAGCGAGCCACGTCTCATAGTTTTTGATGTTGAAGGAGTGCTAATCCCAAAAAACCGTTTCATCTTTGATGTGGGCAAAAATCTAGGCGTTTCGCAGTTGCTAAAAATGTTGTTCATTGGTCTTGTATACGGAGCAGGTGTTGTTTCATTGAAGCCAGCTCTGAAACGCATATTCAAAATTATGCAGGGAGTCAGAATCGAAAAGCTCATGCAAATTTTTGATGAGATCCCTTCAAAGCCTCAGTTGCAGAGCCTTTTCGCTCAGCTTAAGGCTCGTAACTGCAAAATCGCGTTAATAAGCTCAGGAATACCCACAGTAATCGTTGAGAAAATGGCCAGCGTACTCGGCGCAGACTATGCAGTCGGTATTGAAGTCGGCGTGAATAATGGCGCGTTGACAGGGGAAATTGGGGGCGATTCCATAGAGGCTAACGGAAAACGCAAGGTTCTAACGCAAATCTTGAAAGCTGAAGGACTGAAGTTGGAAGACTGCGTGGTGGTCGCAGACGACAGGAACAACAGTTGCATCTTTCTCTCTGGAGTGCAGAAGATAGGTTACAACCCAGACTTCATGCTGCGTATCAAGGCTGACACTGTTGTGACAGGCCAGCTATTGAAAATTTTGCCGGTAATCGATGGTAAGCCACAGCAGCGGTCTCTGCCGTCAAAGAACGACAGTCTAAGAGAGGCTATTCATGCTTTGGGCTTTTTTGTTCCAGTTCTTGCCGGTTTAGTAGGCATTTGTCCAGTTACGTTGATGATTTGCGTGGTAAGCTTGCTTTACTTGCTGTCCGAATTGTTGCGGATGAACAAAACAAACCTGCCCCTTATATCGGCGATAACTCGGAATGCCGCGTCACCAGCAGAACTGTACGAGTTCACTGCTGCTCCCCTGTATTTTGCCATAGGCATACTATTTACGTTGCTATTATTTCCCGCTCCAGTGAACAGCGCTGCCATAGCAATATTCACTATAGGCGACAGCACCGCCGCACTTTTTGGAGGACTAATCTCAAAAAAACCATTGCCATTTAACAAAGGCAAAACCTTGGAAGGTTCGCTCTTTGGATTCCTTTTTGCTTTTTTGGCAGCAACGTTTTTTATTTCGCCCGCACTGGCGTTAATCGGTGCCATGGTCGCTATGATAATTGAGAGTTTGCCCTTGCCGGTAAACGACAACATTCTAATACCGTTAGGAACAGGCTTGGCGTTAATGATTATGCTTTAAATTTGAATTAGCGATTTTTCGTAGTTTTGCACCTTGTAGTTTTTGCCTTTTTTGATTAACGTGTGCCCTTCCCTCTCTAAACGCGACTAAGTTTCTGCGCCGCCGGGATATTTTTTCATTCAAGAAGCCACCTGTCTGAGCCGCGCCAGTAAGGCGTGATATCTTTCGCTCCGATTTGGTCTTGCTCTTCTGCGGCGTGTGCTATGACCCAAGCGGATATACCTGTGGTCATTAGACAGCCTATTATGCTTTGTGTTTCTTGGCGAGCGCAGCGCGGATGTCATTGATTGCAGTGAGTTTTCCTGCTGGAACTTTTCTCATTAGCTCATCAACTTCGATTGGCGCGGGTATGACTATCGTGCCTGTGCCCCAGCGTTTGCGCAGCTTATCGTTGATTTTCTCAACCTTGGGAGCCCCTTGCTGTCGTTCAGCTTTTCAACCAATTTTTTTCTTTTTTTTCATAAACTCGCCTATTGTGGCATTACAAAGTTTTTAGTCAGTTTTTCTCTAGAAACCGCTTCGACCACATTATTGATGTGTTTTGCACGAATTAATCAAGTTGAGTTTTTGCTGATGTGAAAGCTTTTTCATTGTTTTTTCACGTTTCATGGCTTTCGCCCGCGAGTCAAAAAGTTCAACATAAGCAACCCGCTTTGGCTTATGCATCTTTGTGTAGCGGGCGCCTTTGCCACTTTCGTGAAGCCTTGTCCGCTTGTTCAAATTCCTGGTGTAGCCGGTGTAAAAGCTTCCGTCCCTGCAGAGAAGGATATAAACGTAAAAAGTCATGGCGCTATCGCTCCACGAGGTTAAGACGCTGCGTAATCGGAAAGTATGCCTCTGTGTAATATGCGTTTCATGTAGGCTTCTGGGTCGATCTCTTGAACTTTCGCTTGGTCCACATCGATTATGTAGATTTCTTGTATGCGCGCATTCTGGATTTCTTCTTCTGTGACTGGCGGATTTTCGTAGTACTTGTCGCAGAGCTTCTTTATTGCATCTATCTCTTCAGATGATCGTTTTCGAGGCGGCTTGGCTAAGGCTCGTGGAAAAGGCAGTATATAGTGAGGAGGCATACCTAACGCAAATTTTCCAGCGAAACTGCTGTACCTGATTATTTTGCTGGCTAAACGCGCTGAAGTGTAAGTTAAAGGGGTTAACGCGTATTCTGGGGGAATGAAGCCCGTTTCTATCTCCACTATAAGGTTTCCGTAGCCTTTTATGGAGTACAAGTCGCAGGTTAAGAGGTCGCTAAGCTGATATTCAAGCTGCACCTCATAGCCTTTTAGGATGAGGTATTTGGCGCATACAAGCTCCATGACTGAATGATTAATCTTTACAACATTCTTCTTTTGGAGGTTAACCAGCCAGTCCTTAAGCATGTTTAGCTTGTTTTCAACCTCTTTATGCACGTCAAACGTAAGCCGCGACATTAAAGCAGATAAATCCTGCTCGAATCTCTCCCTGCCGTTCATAACTCATTTCCTTACCAGTTGATACGGACGAATTACTTATTTAAATTTCAGACACTAATGTTTAAACAGTGTATATAAACCCAGAAACTCTTAAACCCATAGACTGACTGAGGCTCAAACTATTTCCAAGTTTAAATACACACCATTATTCTCAGCTCTTAACCGCAGACACCGTGCGCTAGTTTCGATATTTCTGTCAATAAATCGGCTCTGTACAAATGTCTAATTCATATTGTGTTGTACAAACAACTATATATGAAACGTTGAGCTTACTCTATATTTACCAAGTTGGGGAGCAGGCTGGAACGAACCAGCAAAGAACAGTTGTCACAGTGACTAACTGGTCAAAGTTCCCATCAAGAGATTACATCAAATGAGAAGAATGATGGCGGTTGGTTAACAGCTGGCTGAACAATGTTGGACGTTCGGGCTTAGACTCAACTTGGTAATACTTTTTTATGCAATTCCAAAAAAACATTTACCTTATCTCTATAATTACTGAGCATTCTCGAGAGATTGAGTAAGCTATTCTGAGGCAAGTAAAAGTAATCCGCAGGTGATGTTGGCCACTCCTATAAAACCCATCGCAACCAAAACGAAAAAACTTGGAGATAAGAAAATCTGAACGCCCATGAGCAACTGTGCTGAAAAAACCGTTGACAAAACACCAGAGAACATAAGCAGAATAACAAGGTATTTCCGCATTGAAGCTAATACTTCAAAAACCTGAAAGCGCTCTGTGCGAGTGGTGTCAACGACCAAGTTATCTACATCAATCGCTGGAGGCTCAGTGTCAATAAAACATTTTTTGCGTTTGCGTCGCATACAAAATAAGATAGGTGCCTCTGATTTTAAAGTTTGTTAACCCACGAACCTACGTCCAATTGTAGCTTGCCAGCTGTTCTAACGGTCGGAAGCAAGCAGGTTTAATATTCCAGCCAGAATCTGAATTACGCTGACGAAGAGCAGAAAATAGAAAACTAGTGTTACCGTTTCGTGCGGAACCCCTTCTAGGACGAGAGAGTTGGTTCCCAATAGGTAAGCTACAAATGCCACAAAGGCACCTAAACCAAGGCTTACTCCTCCGAAAGCGATTCGAATGCGGTGATATCCCACCATTTTGATGTAGTAGACAAGCAAAGCCACAATACCCAATTCAAAACCTAGAATCAGCACAGACGGCTCTATGAACAGCAGTAGGAACACTGAAGCCGCTATCCCCGCGATAGGCGTTAAAGGGTACAAAGGAGCTTTGAACGGTCTTTTAAGGTGCGGCGCCCTCTTCCGAAGCCTCATCACTGACAGATTCACGATAGAGAAGCCTATTATGAAGCCCAGGTTAACCGCATAAACCACAAAGTTCACAAGTCCAGTTGCAGCAAAAATCATAGTGAAAATTGCGCCCACGATTATTGCGACGTGAGGCGTGCAGAATCGCTTATGGACCTTGCACAGCGCTTTAGGCATGTATCCATCTCGACTCATAGCGTAAAGAACACGCGACTGTGCCATAATTGCCTCGTTTGTTGCCGCTAGACCCGTAATGGCCAAACCTATTGTGACCAAAATGGCTCCGGCGGGTCCCAATGCTTGTTCCGCGACAAACGCGATTGGTGACAATTGTTCACTGAGAACTTCTGGAGGAACAATGCCAACAGCAACGACCACGACACTCGTGTAAAGCGCAATTAAAACCATCGCTGACAACACTAGTGCAAGTGGAATGTTCCTTCCCGGGTTTTTAACTTCAGCTTGAGCTGCCGCAACAGCCTCAGCGCCCAAATACAGTTCGAACAAGTAGGCAGTGGCGGCGAAGATGCCAAATATGCCTATGGAAGAAGCTGATTGAGGAGCAGCTTCTGATCCTTGAAGAAAAGACCAGCCACCTATGACGAATATGGCCAATATTGCGAGAACAATAATTGCTATTATAGTTTCTGCTGTCGCAGTTTCTTTAGTCCCTCTTAAGTTTATGATGGCGAATATTATCACCACTATCACTGCGGTTAACGGAATGTTAATCCATGGAAACAAGTAAGAAATCACGTAAGCGAAGCCAATAGCGGACAGCGCGGTGTAAAACATGTTGCTGAGCCATTCAAACCAGCCTGTGAGGAAACTCGTGAATCCACCGTAAGCCACTTTTGAAAATGTGTACTCTCCCCCAGCTAGGGGAATCGCTGTGCCCAGCTCGGCGTAGCTAAACATTGTTAAGAGACTAAGAAAGCCACAGACGACAACTATGGGAACGATTGCGTAACCCGCCATGCCTGCAGCCTCGC
>Ga0209536_100005511_pt1 | contig 19622 bp, 15 predicted proteins | sample DeeMarSeWOR28_12_FD_187461 | JGI IMG/M metagenome (GOLD analysis project Ga0209536, IMG submission 187461) | Marine sediment microbial communities from White Oak River estuary, North Carolina - WOR-2-8_12 (SPAdes) (version 2) | ecosystem: Environmental > Aquatic > Marine > Intertidal zone >...
GGAACGCTGCCCCGCAGGCGCCTTAAGCGTTGACGATGTGGCGGTTGTGGACAACGACAAATGCCTGGGGTGCGGATTATGTGCCGGCACCTGTCCTACCGAAGCCATCCAATTGCATCTGAGGAAAGACAGACAGGAGCCCTTTGATCGAGCTTTTGACTTGTACCAGGCCATTCTGGCAGGCAAGCGCAACAAGGAAACAGAAGGAGACCTTTATGGCGGCTAAAGCAAAAAAGGAATATGATGATTCGAGAGTTTAACGGAAAATACCCTAAAATCGCCCGATCCGCTTTCGTCAGTGAAGCGGCGTATGTGGTCGGCGATGTCGAAATCGGCATAGAATCAAATATCTGGCCGGGGGCGGTCATCCGAGGCGATTGCGGCAAAATCAGCATCGGTAACAATACCAGCATCGAGGATAATTGCGTGGTGCACGGAAATGGTGACATGATCATCGGCCATCATGTCATCGCCGGGCATGGGGCTATCATTCACGGGATGAAGATCGGAGATTATATATTGATCGGCAACAACGCTGTGGTTCTCAACGATGTCGAAGTCGGTGATTTTTCGATTATCGGCGCGGGGGCGGTTGTCGCGGAAGGCATGAAAATCCCGGAACAATCATTGTGCATGGGAACACCGGCGCGCATAAAGGGCCGTGTATCCTCGCAGTGGATGGATCAAATCAAAGATGGGGCCGCATTTTATACCGATCTGGCCCGGCAATACAAACAGCAGGGACTGTAGCAAAATCTTTTTAATGATAATGGCGCGGAGAAATTACAATGATGGATCTGGAGAAACAAAAATGGGGGCCGCTAAGCGTTATTCCCGGAATGAACCGGGGCAGATATCCTTATTGTCATTCCATCTATATTGAAGATGCGGGGGTGGTGATTGATCCGGCTTCCGACCGCAAAAGACTGGAAGATTTAAAAGCCCAAAAAGATATCCAAATGGTGTGGCTGTCCCATTGGCATGAAGACCACCTCATGCATCTCGACCTGTTCGAGAACCTGCCCATATGGATGAGTGAACATGACGCTCCTCCTCTGGCAGACATCGATGTATTTTTAGACTGGTATAACATCATTGATAAGAATGAACGCGCCTACTGGAGTGCCGAGCTTAAAGAAAAATTTCATTTTCGACCTCGCAAACCCACGCGGTTGCTTCGTAACGGCGAATGCATCGATTTTAAGAATCTATCGGTGGAGGTCATCCACACCCCCGGCCACACCCCCGGCCACCTAGCGTTTTTTTTCAAGGAACCGCAAATTTTATTTTTAGGCGATTATGATCTCACACCTTTTGGACCCTGGTACGGTGACCGTTATTCAAGCATCGAGCAAACCATCGATTCCATTAATCTTCTCAAAAATATTCCTGCAAGGATATGGATTACCTGTCATGAGACCGGTGTGTTTGAAGAAGACCCACAGCAATTTTTTGATGACTATTTAGCCGTAATACAGTCGCGTGAAGACAAGCTTTTGGATCTTTTGAACCATCCGCGATCCATGCAAGAGATCATTGGTGCCTGGATTTTGTACGGACGCAAACGAGAACCGGTGGAGTTTTATGAATTCGGGGAACGTCTACACATGCAAAAACATATAGAACGGCTAATGGCCAAGGGGACTGTCAAATTCGAGAATGGGAAATACCTCAGAATCAGTTAATTATTAACTGGACATAAGGTATTATCCTTTTTGTTATTTATTCTTGTTTACAGTTGTATTTCAGGTGTTATGTCCATTTAGGTTTCAGGTGTCGGGTGTCAGGAAATCGATTGCGGATTGCGGATTGAACGTCATCATTATTTAGGAATTGTGAATTTAGGAATTTGATGTATTTTCCCGAATTAATTCCTAAATCCCTGAATCCCTCATTTTAATTTCTGGCACCTGACACCACCTTTTTTTACGTTTCTGACACCTGACTCCTGAAACCTGAAACCAAATTATCCCTGTAACATTCCTTTACCGCAGCAGAGCCAACCCGGGTGAATTGACACGACCCAACGGACACGACATTTTGAGACAAAAAATATTGCGCCTCCTATTTTCGTTCTTAAATTATTCACGTGAATGACCCGATCTTAGACAGCAAACTATAGTTGAGGTGGATTACATGAGCGCTAAAGAGAAAATTATGATCGCATTGAAACTATTTGGATTGTCTCTATTAACCATTCTCATGGCAGCCTGCGCCGGTAAGGCCTTTACATACAAGGGCAGATGGGTTGCGGAAGACGACCGCATATTTCTGCAGGCCGGCGGGCCTTATAAAGGAAACTGGCAGACCCGTGACGTGGCCATTGAGTATGCCTACGAAAAAGAGACACAAAACTTGAAAATTTCCGGCGCGGTAACGTTGGGGGATTACCTGACCATCGGCTTCAGCACACTAGATTATCTGACACTGGATATTTTTGCGATTGACGCCGATGGTATCGTTTTGAACTCAGAATTGATACGGACTTTTGGTTATCGCCGCTATATGGATTTTCTTGGAAAGATGACCTTCGACAGGCAAATAAATTTGCCCGAAGGCACCCAGTCGATTGGATTCGCTTACAGAGGCAGGGCCACCCAAGGCGGCGGTGGGATTAGAGCAATCAGAGATGTGGACCGAATCGATTGGGACTTCTGGAAGACACCCGGCCGCAAGCCCTCAGATTAAAACGTCACGGCTTGCAGACGAAATTTGCAACAGGTAATCATAACCAAGCAAATAGCAGAACAACATCAATTGGAGATCCGACGCTATCGCTGGGCTTCCTCCAGCTCTGCTAAGAACTCATCGGTTGTGAGCACCCTGCCATATTTCATTTCGATACGGTTTAATGAATTCTTGTGGAATTTCTCATCAAAAGTGCCGGTCGCATCGGAAATTGCCAGGACCTTAAACTGACGTTCAAAGGCACCGCAGATCGTATCGTCCACACAAATAGGCGTTAAGGCGCCAAAGATAATCGTGTATTCAATTTGATTGGCCCGCAGTACGTTTTCCAAATTGGAGTTATAAAATCCATTATAACCGTATTTCTCGACAATGACATCTCCCGGTTGAGGATAAATCTCGTCAATAATATCGGAAACTTCTGCTTCCTTATCGATGTCGGGATAATATCTTTTGTGATCTTTCCAGCAGCATTTCACGTCGGGAAAAAGCTTCGGCGACCAGGTCCAAATGAGCATTTCTTTGGGGCCGGCGATAAATTTAAGATAGATGATCGGCATAGCGGCCTTTCTGCAGGCATCGATGACCCGCTTGGCATTGGGTATGGCTTCGCGGCATGACGGCAACGACATCGGCGCACCCTCCCGAACAAAGTCGTTTTGCATATCGACGACAATTACGGCCGTTTTGCCAATTTCCATCTTGTACGGGATTTGTTTCTGCGCTTCCATTGGTTACTTCCCTTCATTGATTTAACGTGAAACAGTTCTAGAACCTATCTCAAAAATGTAGGTAAGTGTTCATGGCAAGGCGCGGAGCAGCTCAAAAGCGGAGCATACACGATAGTATGTGAGCATTTTGAGCTGCTTCGCAATCCGCCTACGGCGGACCATGGGCGCTTAGATGCATTTTTGAGATAGGTTCTAATAATCGGATCGCAAGGCCTCAATATCTGATTCGAAATTGGTGCTTCCCGTGGCTGCATACTTATGGTCATTCTTGACAACCACGTCGCCACTGTGGATCAATAGCTCACAATGGCTGACTACCTCATTGGCGGCCATCAGGCTGCCGAGACCTTTCAATAGCCCCGGATCAAAATGCCGCCGGGCAATATCATCGGCCATCATCGGCCTGTCGCCCAGGATGTCTAGAATCGCGGCACAGCGTTGAATATGGTGTTCAAGTAATTCCTTTACCCTATCCGCCAGACCAATAGGATTCCAGTGGCCATTGTAATACAGCCGATGTGCCGGAAGTACGAGCACATTCGGATGGAGACTGGCAATCTCAGCCAGTTTCTTCAGAGATTTAATATAACGCTGCAGACCGAATATCGCCTGGGGCTCTGGGTAATCCGGTTCAATGACTTCGGCCACTTCGTCATACATGGCCTCGCGGGTCGGCCAGGGCGTGATATCCGGCAAGACGATATCGCCCACAATGATCGCTTCGTCTCCCAACAACACGGCCAGACAATCCGGACTATGTCCCGGCAAGTGGAATGTGCGAATATTTTCACCCAGGCAATCTTCTCCATCGCCGATGCGATCCACTTCCAGATCGTGCAAAACCTTATGATAGTCGAGACAGTTTTGGGTATAAAACGACTCCGGCATAAAACAATGCCAGCACTTGGCAGGAAAATCCGCTTTATAACCGGAAGGAGCGTTCCTGGGATATTTGCGGATGAGAAGATCATAGATCGCATGGGCCTTCACTTTAAGCCGGGTGGATTTCACCAGTTCGGCCAGGCCGCCATCGTGGTCTTCATGACTGTGGCTGATCAAGACAAATTCCAAGTTCTCAGCGGCGATGCCAGCAGATTTCATCATAACGACCAGTTTTTGACCCTGGCCGAATCGACCGGAATCCACTATAAATGGTTTGTCAGCCATCACCGCATAATTCCAGGTCGGCCCTAAATCCCAGTGTCCCCCATAAAAATTCATGGTCGGCAAACCGAAAATCTCGAGTCCGGACGGCAATCGATACTTGATCGTCATATCGTTTCCGCTGGCATCACCTTTGTGGATCACTTCTGCTTTGTAATTATTCAAACTTACTCCCTGATAAGTTTTTCAGTCCTATAACGCAAATAAAGGTTCATACCATTTTATTCCCCTCCCTCAATCCCTCCCACCAGGGGAGGGAAGCAAGAACTTTTCCGCATAAATGGGGGAGGTTAAGCGGGGATAAAATATATGAGATAAACTTTAGTTTTTTCTTGTTTGTTGTTCAAAAAATTTTAAATCAACTTTATTGGACCTGTTGAATTCTGTACATCAAAAAATGCAGTGGGAGCGGCTTCCAGCCGCGAAATGTATCCCTCATTTAGATCAAAATCGCGGCTGGAAGCCGCTCCCACTGTGAAATCTCAGACACAAACCATAACTTATTTATCAATAAACCGCAACCTGTGATCCTTATCAAATAAATTCTCGTATCAAAGAGTTCACCACCTCAGGTTGTTCATTAACAATCCAATGGGTTGCATCCGGTATGCGTTTAATGGTTAAATCGTCGACGTACAGCTCAAGCCCATCCAGGTTGCCCAGCAAAAGGGCCTGGTCCAATTCCCCCCAGATAACGAGGGTGGGAATTTTGACCTTATACATCTCACGGGGCAGATCCATTATCTTCTTTATGTCCTGCTTATCCTCTTCGGATGTGGGCGGATACAGAAAGGAGGCACGATAATAATTCAAACTCCCGGTCAAGGCACCAGGTTGCGACCAGGCCTCGATATATTTTTGCCGAAGCGCTTCGGTCATTTCCCATTTGCTACCCCATTTAAACAGCGCGTTGGTCAACCATTCATAGTTATTTTCCGATAAAATCGCCTCGGCTTCCGGTGAGCGAAACGTCAGCATATACTGGCTGGCTTTCTGCTGATCCGGATTCTTTAATAATTCCCGCGCGAATATTGCCGCATGGGGGGCGTTGATAATGATTAGCTTTTCCAGCCATTCCGGATGGCGCATGGCGAAAACCCAAGCGATGGCACCGCCCCAGTCATGGGCAACCAAGATCATCTTCTGGTGACCCAGATGTTCTGCCAGAGCGCGGAGGTCCTCAATCAATTCTGTAACATGATAGGCATCCACCTCAGTCGGCTTTGAAGACAAATTGTAACCCCGCATATCAACGGCCACCGCCTGATGGTCCTGGCCGAACTCGACTAGCTGATGTTCCCACTCGGCCCAGAATTCGGGGAATCCATGCACAAACAGAATAAGCTTGCCCCCACCAAGGCTCACGTAATGCAGGCGAATTCCATTGACATCGGCATATTGACTCTGAAATTTTTGATCCATGATTTTTCTCCTGGTCGTTAGCCACCCCTTTGAAGGGGAGATCATTGAAAATTTATTCACCGCAGAGGCGATATCAAAAGACGCATGGGGCATGGCGCAAAGCGCAAAGCGTAAACACAATGTCAACAGACTCTGTCTTTAGCGCTATGCGCTTTGCCCTATGCTTTATGCTCTGCGTACTCTGCGCCTCGAGCGCAGCGGGTGGTGATAAAAAACACACTTATCTGCAAAGCACAGTTTTAATGACTAAGTTTTCCCTGCTACTTATTCTGAACTGAGATCTAACAGCTTCCTGGTGACCACATCTACCACAAGCAGCAACAAAAATGCCAGCGCAAAATAAGGCCAGAGCGGGATTCCGGAATCTTGTGAACCGGTATTTCCGACAAAAAGATCGGTGGGAACATTATCAATCGAAAGCAGCCTACCATTGGTCTTTGAAGCCAGGTCCTCCAATAATTTTTCATTTGCGCCGGTATGGCTGAATTCATCAGTATGGGGAATGCCAAAACCAAATACCTGGGGTATGCCGGCAGGGTCGTCGTCACTGCCAAAAACGCTAAAAAAATAGGCGCCAATTTGCTCTGCTGGAAAGGCAGATTCATATCTTCCAGGAGCTACTTGATTAAGGGAAAAGGTTTGATCATTGCCAGCCGGTAACAAAACGGTGACATTCAGATCGAGATGATTCACAAACCGGTGGTTATCTGTAATAATATCCACCGCAAATATCCCTTTTTCTCCCCTGCGACCAATGGTGGCAAAAGCGCTTTTCTGAGTTTCTTTGCGTTGCGCCCATTTAATCATTTGAGCCGTGAACCTGCCGTAATGCTCCCATAGGATCCAGTCTTTGCCCCATCGATTTGAAAGATCGGAGGTAAACGCCACACTGCGCCCCAATCCGTATTGCCATGCAGCCAGCAAGGGCCCTTGACCGGTGCCAAGAATTACGTTTGCACCCGCTTTGGGATAAGTTACCACCTGACCGTGAATAATGGGCAAGTCAGCATCATCAATCCCCTGCGTGATTTCATTGGGCATATTTAAAACCGGTTGCAGGGTCTTTTCTGTAATAATTTTTTGGGTGACAATTTTGGTTTCGCCGGTAAAAATTTTGGGTATGTTCTTGGGGTCATCGGTGTAGTAAGCTCTGCCATTGCCCCATCGCGCTATAGAATCCATCAAGGCGATGTCCGAACCACTTCCGATCGCCACGGTTGAAACAGAAATGGCTGCCTTGCTCATGGATTGAATGAGGAATTGAAAATCGGCTTCTTCGGTTTGCCCGTCAGATAAGACGATCACGTGTTTTCTGCTGGCCGAAACCTGGTTCAGGATTCGTTGCACATCTTTCAGGGCGGGATACAAATCAGTTCCGCCGCCTTCGATGACTTGAGATAATTGATCGGCAATTTTCTGCCTCTCACTTGCTTTTGTAATGGGAACAATCCAGTCAACTTCGGTGTCAAATGTTACAATGCCAATGCTATCCATGGGATTTAACATTTCGATCGAGGAAAAGGCGGCCATTTTTGCCATTTCGAGTTTGGACTTGCCCCAGTAGCTGGACGCCATGCTGGATGATTTATCAATCACAAAAATCAGACATAAATCCGATAGCCTGATCTCAGAGGGCACATCCATAAAGACCGGCAGCGCCTTTTCTATTGGAGTTTTTTTATAATATCCGGCGCCAAAGCTTTTATCGCCACCAATCATTATTAGACCACCGCCCATGTCTTTCACATATTTTTCAATGTGTTCCATGATTGAATACGATAGGGAGCGCCCGGAAATATTATCAAAAATGATGGCGTTATAATCAAAAAGTCCATGGATGGCGCCGGATATATCACTAATCTGTTTGCGGTCGAGATCTAAACCCTGCACCCTCAACGCATCGGCTAAATATGATAAACGATCCTTATCATCTGCCAGATACAAAATGCGTGTTTTTTTGGCCCCCCTTGTAAATGAGAGATCTTCATTGTTTTGAAAAAAGGTATCATCGGAAAAATTTGCGACCGCCTTATACAAATAAAGCCCCGGATCGATGATTGTGTCCGCAAAATTGAGCACATTTATTCCGGCTCGTAGCTTTACCGCCTGCTGCACTAAAATCTTTTCATTTCGAATCAGTACAATTTCACCGCTGTTTTCAGTTGAACTGATCACCACCAGGCGGATCTCAAATGGCGTCTCCAAGGCAACATGCGAGGGGGTGTTTAATTCTTTAATGAAGGCCTCGTTTTTACCGAACCAGGTAGCCAACGGTACCGGATAAATCTCGATTCCAAGAGACCCGGCCAGATAGGCCATATCAAGTGAGTGCTTTAAGGTCTCATTACCATCGCTGAATACCACGATTTTGTTTTTGCCTTTCGACGGGAGTTTTCCAATGGCAAGCTGCAGAGCATCATGAATATTGGTGTAGTTAGGGTTGATATCCGATTGCAGGCTTTGAGGATCAAATTCTTTTCTTAAAGATATCTCCACTGATGGGTGCTTGCCAAACGCGATGAGGCCTACCTGATCTTCATCTTTTATTCCGGCCGCCGCTGCATTTATGAATGCTTCGGCTGCGTGTTTTTGATCTCTGGGAATACTTTCGGAAACATCCAGACAGAAAAAAACATTAACCTGATCGGAATGACGCGGAAGCTGAGGTTCGGAAAGGGTTAATCCTAATAGAATAATAAGCAAGGATCGGATACCACCTACAATCACTTTCTGGTTGGAGGATCTGCCCCTAGCAAATGACCGACCCATCATCAACCAAATCAGGGGTATCAGAAGCCAGAGGGCCAAATATATTGGGTTGTTTAGAGTTAAGAACATATTATAGTTTCCAATATAGAGCTCCTCGGTGCCTTTAGTCTGGTTTCAGGTGTCAGGTGTCAGCGTTGCGAGGTGCGAGGTGCGCGTTTCGTGTTTGGTCTTTGATTTTCGGCATTCCGCATTCCGAATTGCGAATTCGGAAGACCCTGACACCTGAAACCTGACACCTGAAACCTAAATCTTTAGCCAAAAATACCATTCAAGAAGCAGCATCCCCAAACCCATGAGAATTAAAAACATCCACAGCGGTTGCTGAACGGAAATTTCTTCTGCAACCAAAGCGCTGTCGGTCTTCTCATCAGACGGCTCAATGAATGTGGCCGCTAGATCTGATTCGTTTTCATCAACAAGATTCACCGTAAAATATCGCTGTTTGTCATTTTCAGATATGGTGTATACTCCCACTTTCTGGGTGTGTGTATACCTGAAGGGGTTCGCTGAGGCCCTGTGGCGTTCCCATTTTTCATGAGGGGCTCGCGTATAAAACGTAATGGTTTGTGGTTTCAAATAAATCTCAAAAGGCTCTCCGGCACGGGTGTGGAAGGTAGAAAATTCCAACCGATGCGGATTGAGCCAATTGATGATATTGCTCATCATCACCGGGAAGGCAACTTTTAAGGGCAGATCGGATTGGGAGAGATCAAAGCCCATCAGAACGGCGCGCAGACCAGCCTTTTCATAGGCATAAATGAGTCCGGTTTGGGTTGATTCAAGCACCGGCTGCAAATGTTTTGCTGTTTCCAGTTGGGCGGCCTGCTCAATAATCAGAGTGCCGACATCAACATTGGTCATTAAAGCGCTTTTACGGTTCCAATCCAAATTGGTGGGAAATCGAATATCTCCAGTTTTAATTATCGGTATAGATGGGGAATATGAGTCAATCAGAAGAAAATTGCCTTTATCTGTTTTAGGAAAATTCATCCGATCGACTATGACAATGTCGTGCCGCAGGGTTTGCGCGCTCCAGGAGGAAGGCACGATTTTCTTGACAAGGTTCACCTTAAAATTCGGATACGCCTCAAGCAGCTTCTCTAAAAAATAATTTCCTTTGGAAACCAATAACACCCAGATATCCTTGGAGGCATTTAGAGATAAATAGGCATGGTTATCAATGGAAAAATCGTCATCGATTTCAAGGTCGGCCCTGGCAATACCGCTGATAAGGCCGGTGTATGGGAATATCATCAGCTTCTTTTCATGTGCCTCGAAGGCGATGAGCTTGCTAAATATGATCGTATTGTCAATGGATAAATGGATGGGACACTCGATCGGAGATGGATTGAAGTTTTTGATCTCTAGCATCAATTCATAATGATCATGACGGTCGACCTCCTGCCGAAATTCAAATTGAGTAATCCCAATGTTATGGTTCTCGCCGCTAACAATTAACGGTCTGATTTTGGGATGATCTTTCAAAAGCGTTGATATATCCGCACCGGTACCATCGGTAATGAGATAGAGATAATCCCCTTTAGCAGGATCAACAAATGAGAGTGCCAGATAGAGCGCCTGTTCCAAATCACCGTAAGCATCAGAAGGCTTAAGTTTACTGACCAGACGTTTGGCGAGATTTGAATCGTCTATTAGACCGGCCTGGACTGTCGGTCGATGAACGGCGTCTACAATCAGGATCTGCTGGTCTGGTTCTCGCTGTTCAATCAATTCAAACGCTTTGGTTCTCGCGATGTCAAATCGTGTGCCGGAACCAAATTTGGCTTTCATGCTGGCGCTGGTATCGATGACGATAATCATATTTCCCGTCTTTGAACGGGTAGATATCCAGGCAGGTTTCGCCAGTGCCAGGCTGGCTAAAATTACGATCAAAATTTGAATGAGCAATGGCAAATTCTTTTTCAAGCGCTCAAACGTTAGATGACTGCTTCTTTCTCTTAATATCTCCTGCCATAAAAAAAGATTGGTAACTTCTACCTGCTTGGGTTTAGGCTTCAGGGTGTGGATCAGAATCAGAACCGGGATAAGTCCCAGGGTTAACAGCATGCCGGGGTTTAAAAATTGCATGGTGGTAAAGCCTTTTTCTAACCATGGCTGACCAAAACCTGTTGTTCAGTCAATCGAAAGGCTCTGGCGTTAACTATTACATTGGAATATTGGAATAGTGGAATGGTGGAATAATTGGGCTTGTGGAATTCTATCATTTTTCTAAATTTGGAACAAACCGATGACTAAAAATAAGGAAGCATTCAACTTCTCTACCCATTATTCCATTTATCCATCATTCCATTATTCCATTCTAATTATACTGCTCAATTGCGGGATGAGTTCAAAATCGGTCTCTATAGATAAAATAGCCTGCTTACCTGAAAAGTGCCCCCCTTGATAAATAGTCCATCAACAGATCCTCAAACGGAATGCCGGTATCACATAGATAATAGTTGATCCCATAATGTCCGCAGTAGCTTTTAATCGTTGAAATGAACCTATTTATTTTTTTTTGATACAGCGCCAATAATTGTTTATCGACATATGCCACTTTCTTTTCTCCGGTCTCAGTCTCGTAGAGTGTAAGATTCCCGGTCTTTGACCAAAAGAGCTCTTCATGAGTCATTACCTGAATTAAATTGATATCAAAATTACGGTACGCCAGGGCCTCCAGTCCATCTTCGTAACCGTTGGGATCAAAAAGATCACTGACAATGATGGCAATGCCGGGATTTCTACAAATAGCGGCGTATTCCGCCAGACACCCATTCACATTGGTTTTGCTTGCAGGGTTAAGGGATAGCAGGAATTTAAGCACTTCCGGGTACTGTTTTTTGCCCCTGGCCGGTGGTTTCAGGTCCACAATTTCATCGTTAAACGCCATCAAACCGGTCTTATTCAAATTGGATAAACAAATATAACTTATGGCGGCGGCAATCTTTTTGGCCGTGATATCCTTTGAAGGATCGCCGCTTCCCATCGACCCGCTCATATCCATGATAATGTGGGCGGTCTGGCCTTTTTCGGCATGAAACAATTTGATAAAAAGTTTATCGAGGCGTCCATAAACACTCCAGTCCACATAACGCAAATCATCGCCGAGGTGATATTTTCTGTAATCCAAAAATTCGAGGCCCTCCCCGCTTTGCCATGAGCGATGTTCTCCGCGCTGCGGGCTGCGGGTGCTTTTTTTGGTTACAATTTTGAGCTTTTCAAGCTTCCTTAAGAATTCATCATCGAGGAAAGACTCATTATTGTCATTCATCAGGATAATCCAAAATTAAGATTCTAACCCGTAATATATCGATTTCTTTGTTTTTATATCTATCAGGTTTCAGATGTCGGGTGTCAGGTGTCAGGATCCAATAATTGAGGAATTTAGGAATTGAGGGATTTAGGAATTAGAATGACAGAATACCTTAATTTCCTTAACTCCTGAATTCGCAATTCCAAAATTTGCCTGCTGACACCTGACACCTGACACCTGAAACCTATTTTGGTTGGACATGACTTAGTATTTCTTCCACAACATGATCCACATCAATCCCCTCGGTTTCACCCCTGATATTTAGCGCTATCCGATGGCGCAGGGCCGGTTTGGCGACTTCGTTGATGTCTTCAATCGAAACGTTATAGCGTCCATCGATCAACGCCGATACTTTCCCGGCCAAGATCATGCTCTGGACACCCCGGGGGCTCGCACCGAACAAGACATATTCTTTTATCAGACCCGTGGCATCGCTATTGTCGGGATGACTGGCCAGTACCAATCGAATGGCATGATCTTTGACATGTGTGGCAATGGGTACCTGTTTGACAAGAGATTTCATTTCCAGAATAGAATCTGCGCCAATGACACGTTTTAAATCAGGCTGATAGTCTTCGGTGGTTTTAGTGATGATCTCATGGAGCTCTTGATGGCCGGGATAACTAATCTTAAGCTTAAAGAAAAATCGATCAATCTGGGCTTCGGGCAGTGGATAGGTTCCCTCCATTTCAATTGGGTTTTGCGTTGCCAGCACCATGAAGGGTGGCTCCAGGACATATTCGGTGCCAAAGACGGTGATTTTTTCTTCCTGCATAGCCTCCAAAAGAGCTGACTGGGTTTTGGGGCTGGCCCGATTAATTTCATCAGCCAAAATGAGCTGTCCAAATATCGGTCCTTTATAAAATTCAAAGTAACGGCTGCCTTTACCATCCTCTTTTACAATATTGGTACCGAGTATATCTGCCGGCATTAGATCAGGTGTAAACTGAATGCGCGAATAGGCCAGATCCAATATTTTACTCAACGATCGAACAATGAGCGTCTTGCCCAGCCCGGGTACGCCTTCGATTAACACATGCCCCCCACATAGCAAACAGATGAAAAGATGTTTGGTCACCAGTTCCTGTCCCACGATGATTTTGGATAGTTCATTAATGACCAGCTCAAAATTTTTTCGAATGGCGTCTGTTTTTTCATTTGGCGTCATAAGCTTCTGCTTCCGTTTTAAGTCCAATAGAAATAAAATAATGCTTTATGTATTCACGATAATTCAGGGGAATGTCTTCCTTTTGAAGAATGTTTTCAATTTCTTGCCGATAGGCTTGAATAATATTTTCTTCTTTTAATATAGACTCACCGACGGTTCCCAATGAGCGGATATATAAACGATATTTTTCTTCTTGAGCTGAAGAGAGTTTATCTTGAAGCCCGGGCCCAGTTGATTTTTCAATTTCATCGCGGGATTTCTTCCGTTGCACCGATTTTGCGTGACCTGCTGAAAGATCATTTTCATCATGCAATCCAGAACCATCCAGATCATCGGAACCATCATCGAGGGATTGATCTGATGCCGGCGAACCGGTGGTGCCCGCCCTGCCCTGCTTTCTATCCGAAATTTTTCCATGGGTCTCATGACGCTGCTCATCCCCGGGGGGCTTTTTGCCGCCATTTGCCTGTTGCGACATCCGGGTTTGATGAGTTTGAGATAGCGCATACTCATCTGAATTAGAATCATCTACTTTCAAATCATCGATGATCTGAGAAAGCAGCTCCTGCAGGCTGTAAAATTCCTGCAAAGTTTCAATGTCTTGATTCAGGGAATCGGGAATCTGGTTGTTCAGCGCGCTTTTCAGCAGCGCCTTTAGTTTTTCGATTTTCTGCGATGATAGCTTTCCCGGCTCGGGAATCGGTTGAACGGGAACGCCTTCAATCCCTAACGTATTTAACTTTGCATTAAGCTCATCTGCTAAACGCGCTTGCTCTGAGTGTAGTTCCTTTAGCAAAGCATTGAACGATACAGACAACATATCCTGATTCAAGTCCGGATCATTCAGCCTGTTGGTGAGTCGTTCCAGTTGCCGGGTATAAACAGCATTCCCTGAGCTCTTTTTTTTAGCCTGCTTATCCCCAATACGACTCTGGGTGTAATTTCGCAACAATGTGCGGGCCTTTTCGATTTGTTCTTGATTTACAACTGTCTGTCTTGAGCCAGGCCCCCAAAAGTCGCTCGAATACAGTGCCACGTTTAGCACCAACAAAAAAACTAATGCAAGATGCGCAACCGAAAATTTAGTCGGAGCCATGTGTTTGGCTTGCAGTTGATGCAAATGTTGGGCTGCGTCTTCCAGCAAAAAAGCTAACAAATCCGATTTTTTTCCGCTGTGCTGATATTCGTAAGCCGTGCTGAGTCTGTCTTGAAATTTCAGACGCGAGTCGATATCGATTAAAATATTTTGTAGATTCTTTCTTCTTACAACGGCAATCAACAATGCAGCCAATAAAGAGATTCCAATGGAAATGCCATACCTGAAGGTATTATCGCTCAAGATTTTAAATTCCAATCTTTCGATAAACAATAAGACTGCCCAGATACTCAATAAAATCAGGGAGGCATCTAGTACTGCGCGCTGAACAGATTTGATGATGAGATGTCGCTTTATTTTTGATAATTCGGCGCAAAATAATGCTTCAGCGCTCATCTTGTTTCCTCCTTCAGGATATGGCGCTTGACCATGATGTGACTTGCCGAAATCAAAAGAAGGATGATCGCCGTCAAAACAGTCATATTGAAAACAAACCGATAACCGACGCCGTAAGTACTTTTACTCAGCAGGGACAATAAATTTATCGGATTGATAAAGGGAACCAAAAAAATAGTGCCAAATAAATAAGCAACCAGAAACGCCCGGGCCACGATATAACCCAGGGTGTTCATACGGCCCCAAATAAGATACACGACAAATCCGAATATTCGGCAAAACAATGACACGGCATACAGGATCGACACCGCAGCTATGAAGATAGTAAATGAAGCAGCTGAATTGGATGCAGCTAAAAGCAGCAGTGGCAAAAATGGCAGCAATAAGATCAGGGTATGCCATAAAAACTCAATCAGTCCATATCGCAGAAAGTCGATTTCCTTTTCAAATGTCGCCATATCCGTTCGATAATTTATGATGTAATAGCCCCTGCGAATCATATCGCCGCAGCCACAGCAAAGATTAATATAAGCACTGATTATCAGAGCAGCGGTAAAAACCAGAAAGAATGCAAGTGGTTCCTCATTTGCGAGAACAAAATCGGAAAGTGGCTGACGCGGCCAAATCATGAGCAGCACCACACCGAGAAACACGGCACTGACAAAACTGGCAGACAGCACCGTTTTTGAAAAAAAGGGGGCCAGTGATTTTTCCGATTCGTCAGTTAGATAATAATATTTCATGAGGCTATCTCCACCGGAAGTTCCCAATTGATCAGTGTAAGGCTTTTGCTGCCTGGATAGATTTGCTCAAATTTGGGTTGTATAATTGCCCCCTGCACCCATCCCATCAGCACCACGCTGTCCCGCTTCGATCTAAATTTGGCATGAATTCCCAAGATCACATCTTCTGTGAGATTGCCTTGCGATGTTTTGAGATAGGATGAGGTGGCCTGAACATTTAATCGATTGATGATATGTTCTGCCTGTTCCTCGTAAAACATTTCCGTCATTCTTAAATCCGCTAATTTTAATTTGATATGTTGTCGCGTATTTGCCCGAATATCATTTATAAATACAAATCGCCGGTTGTAATATATCAAACAGTCAACAATCTGATGGGGGAGGGTGTTTTCTATGGCGAGGGTTAGATGCTCATTATCCCGGAGGGCCTTACCCACGACAGGCGTTTTTATTTTTGAAGTTACGCTGTAAAAGTTGTGATCCCACTTGTCGAGAAAGCTTATAATCTGCTGCCCAATATGATTTTCATGTATTATATAGGGTTCGGGTGTTTTTTTCTTCGCGCGCTGAGATAAAATATGGGTAATCGAATTTGAAAATGATCCGAAGCCTAAACGATACGCTGATTTTTTTAAGGCATACAGGCCAATAATATACTTTGCAGAGGCGACGTTATTGGGTCCGGATACGTCCAATTGGCAAAAGCTATTGTAAGTAAAAGCTTTGGTGTTGGTGGGATAAAAAAAGCGCCAATAACTGATCAACGAAAATATAAAAACAATCAGTATAATAAAACAACTGTTTCGCCATCTGCGTTCAGCAGATGTTCTGAGTTTTTTCATAAAATACCACAACAGACCAAGATAGGCACTGATAAGCATAAAGACTTCTTGAGAATTCGGAAAATTGGCAGGCACATTGGCTAACATGGCATCCATAATTTTGTTGTTGTCGACAGAAACTCTTGGAGGATCAATCCACGACCGCATCGATAGGACCTTTTCCCAAAAAAGTCCCCTGCCATCCCAGTTGCTAAAAGGCTGGGTGTTATAATCAAAGGCCAAAAAAACAATTTGGCCGACGCCCAGATGTTTTTGAATAATAATCGGAATATCGGATTCCCTAGCCAACACATCGGAATTTTCCATGCGAACATTTAATACCAGAAAGGATTCGAAGCTGTGAAGCGATCGGCCACAAAAATCATTTAAAGATTTTAATTCGAATAATCGCCGTTGGCCCAGCACATTTATCGGCAAAATCCCCTGGATCCGCTTATCAGACAATGATCCGTAATTGAGGCTACCGGCAGTGATGAGATAGCCTCCCTGTTTAATCCACTGGGTTAAGGCCTGAAATTGTTTTTCTCTTAAGCGTCTGATGCTGTCGGTTTTCATGATGAGCAATTTGACACTATCGTAGCCATACCAGGTTTCCGGCAAGAATTTGGGAGGTACATTGACAGGGTCTATTGTTTTCGGTAGGACGGCTAAAATATCCGGAGAAACAAAATCATCCGCAACCACAGCAAAACTTTTTTCGCTGAAGTGCGACCGTAGATCTACGGATTGCGAAATATGGATGCTTTCATTTTGCTTTAGCCGTATGATCATTTCATGGGTAAAGGACTTGATTAAGACCGTAAATGCATACCGCTTTCTTGAATTATGCGGGAGATCAACATCGATTGCATAGGTCGTCTGGAAAACATTTTGGTGGTATTCACTGCCGGAGGTTACGATGACTTCCAATATTCCACGCGTCGCTCTGCCCCTGTTTTCAATAACCACGGTCACCGGCGTCCAGGTATGCAATTGAAAACGACCGTTAAGCCCTAATGAATATTCCATAGACAACGAAGCAGAAATTGCCGGCAACGGTGCAGCGCCGATAATTACAATCACCGTAAAAAGCATAAACTTTGAGCGATGGCGTTGGGATAAATACATAAGATTACAGGATTTCGTATTTGGGGGAAAAAGGCGAGCGTGAAATCTTGATATTCGAGATTTCCCCTATGCATTCATAAAGACAAGCGAATATTTGAGTCAGAATATGTCAAATGGGGGCTAAATGTCAAGGAAGTGCGGATAAATCGGGACACAGGGCGTTCAGTGGGACAGTCTATCACATTAAAAACAGCTAAACGTCGAACATCGAACGTCTAATATTGATGGCGCTACGCTTAACAATTTTAAAAACAAGCGAATCACGCTGAAGACGTGATCTGAAGAAAAGTGCAATGGCTAAGATTCAATCTTTCATTTTTCGAATTTAGACTAAATTTTATCGGACAACACGCTGAGTTGCGACACTTTTATAGGCTGTCGAAAATTTCATATATAACCAAATAATTTTGCATTAATATGTGCAAATTTTTGTATTAAATAGATCAAAAACTTGCATAAAACAATACAAATCAGATATAAGCAAAATGCATGGTTCTTATAAATGCTTAAGCATATCTATTGACAACTACTAAGCAATTTTGTATAAATTAAGACAATATATTGCATTATTAAGTACATATTTTTGTATTCATAAATACAAATGGAATATAGATTAGATAAAAATCAACTTCTCGAAATTCTGGGAGAATGGAACAGCTTCCTCAAACGTAAGGTGCACCTGATTGCCTGTGGTGGTACAGCAATGACGCTGATCGGGGTAAAGCCATCGACTAAAGATGTCGACTTCATGTCTCCCAATGTGAGAGAATACGCCTACCTGATGAAACAACTAAAGGCGCTTGGCTACAAACAGGTAACCGCCTCTGGATGGAAACGAGATGGAGAGAACTTCCAGTTCGATATTTTTCTAGGCAACCGTATTCACACAACAGAACTACTGAATTCCCCTCTTGAGGAAGGAAAGCACTCTATCCTAAAGGAATTTTCGCATCTATATATTGGCATCTTGAACGATTATGACTTGATTGCAAGCAAATTGATGCGAGGAACCACAGTTGATTTTGAAGATTGCGTGGCGCTGACCGAGGCACGACGAGAAGAAATTGATATAGAAAAACTAATCAAACACTTTCATGAAATGATTGGTTACGATGTGGGTGAAGATCGATTAAAGCCAAATATCGATCGTTTCTTGGAATTGTTACGGGAGAAAGAGCTTTATGACTGACAAAAAACTTTTGACCAGCTTATCGAAACTTGGCTTTCAAATGTTTGAGACAACCGAGGACCCGGATGTCAACGAGACTCTGGCAGAAGTAGTTAGAAGCCATGATACCCGGCTTTGGGAAGGTTTTCCTGTATTGCTTGCAAATGCGGCTGAAAACTATCAGTTCACAACAGAACAAGTCAAACAGCAATTGACGAGAAAAGAGAAAGACCACTTTCACCGTTTGTTGCTCTTATCTGGGTCCTTGTTCTCACTTTATCACTTATCTTTCTCATGGTGGAACAAGCTCAAAAAAAACCTTTCCAAAGATGATAAAGCTTTGCTCAAAACATGGAGGAACTGCTTGGCCCATAACCAAACCTTAAAGTACAATGATACAGAGCTAGATCCACAGCGTTTAAAAGAACTGTTTGAACTATATTTTGAGAAACAGGCCGAAAAAGGTAGACGGAAAAAAGAAAAACATTTGGAATTTTCTCTGGAGTACGCATTGTCACAAGTATTTTCACCAAAGCAGAAGGAACTGTTCAAAAAGAAGCTGGAAGGCCTTCCACTCAATAAAACTGAACAGGAGTATTATTCCCGGAGGGTCAAGAAGAAGGTTGTCGCGCTGGCAAACTCTGAGTTGCATAGCTTATCAAAAAAACTCTTGGAACTATAAAATTGTCGTTAGACGGAGATAATCTGCCCTGACCTATACTTGAGTTGACAGAATAGAGAAGTAAGTCAAGACTTCGATTGATAATATGATCAACATTTTTTGAGCTTTGAAAAGTTGTGATTTGTTTATCAATATCTGAAAAATGAAACGGCCTAAGATAGTTGGTTTTTGTTGTTGATATCTGCAATTAAGGCTCAGTTGCGATTAGTTGGAGAAATCACAAGTCTTATACTAATTTGCAATTTGTGAAAATTGAAAATATTTGCTGAATAAGCGAAAAATTTGAAACCATTCAGGATCTGATATGTCTCACCAATACCTCACGAGGGA
>Ga0209536_100005512_pt1 | contig 19621 bp, 24 predicted proteins | sample DeeMarSeWOR28_12_FD_187461 | JGI IMG/M metagenome (GOLD analysis project Ga0209536, IMG submission 187461) | Marine sediment microbial communities from White Oak River estuary, North Carolina - WOR-2-8_12 (SPAdes) (version 2) | ecosystem: Environmental > Aquatic > Marine > Intertidal zone >...
AAACCATATAATATTGCAGAAAATTTCACAGCTAACTTTCCTAATAAAACAAGTTAGGTAAGTTGATATTTGATTTTTATGAATACAAAGTAAAGTCTTCTAGAAGCTCCAAAATTGGTAATGGGTTGGTGGGACTCTGGAACAAAACCAAAGGAGAAGAGAAAATTGGGAGATTTCCAGGAGAGCTATTTCATGATTCTAATCCAGAGTCCCTCGGCTCATAATAATCTCTGATTTCACGGAATAAATTGGTTTTTGTAAAGAATGTTTGACACAAAAAATATTGACTGGTGAAAGATCAGAGTTTTCGAGAAGCTCCAAAACTGATTTACTTCAAGAAGAGGGGAAGAAATAAAATAAATGCAAAAAGATTAAACTAAAAACCTTCCATAAAAGTAGGAGATAGACTATGTATGAAATTAGCGCCTTTCTTGAAGCATCATGGAATTGGCTATTAACAAACTGGCAAAACCTAGTACTAATAATAATTGGAGTGGTCATTGTCTGCATAATATACCTTAGCCTGAGCAGAAAAATCACTAATTTAAAAGAACAAGCAAGGCTAGAAGAGAATATTGCCTTCAGTCTAAATAGAGCACTGAAAGTCATATCAGCTCTAATAATTGTAGGGATAATAGTTGCTCAATTTGGCTTTGACTTTAGCTTAGTTGCTGGATTTATGGCACTAGCGGGAGGAACAATAATAGGCTTTGCCTCAATGAACACCATAGGAAATGCTATTGCTGGAATCATAGTGATGGTCAGCAAGCCATTCAGAATTGGAGATAGAATTTGTTTCAATGAGCAATTTGCTGATGTCATAGCAATAGACCTCATCTATACAAGACTCAAAACACTTGACAATGTTCAAATTTCAATTCCCAATCAACAACTACTAACTTCTGAAATTGAAAATTATGGAAAGAAAACCATTGTAAGAAGAAGCTGTGCAGTTACAGTAGGATACGAAGTAGCTTCTGAACTGGTTGAAAAAGCATTGCTGGAAGCCTCCAAAAAAGTTGAAGGAATACTATCTGAACCAAAGTCCTATGTTTGGACAACCAACCTTCTGAATTTCTCAGTTGAATACACACTTTTTGTATTCACAAGTCAGGTTAAGAAGATACCTATCCTTGATTCAAAACTTAAACAAACTGTTTTGCTAGTCTGCAAAGAGCTGGGAATTGACCTTAGCACACCAAATCTATTACAAAATGTTGGTCAAAATATAGATATCATATCCGATTGATGAATCCAAAATCAAAGTCTCTCAGTCCTTTCAGAACTTTGTTTCAACTAGTCGTTTTTCCAAGTGGATGCTATCTTGACCATAATTCAGCTATATAGGATAGAGTTCCAAACCATTATTGACCGTTGCTTTGCTGCTGAAAATATTCAAAGTTTCTTGAAGAGCAAAAGCAGCAAAGTTTTCTGGAAGCACAAAAACAGCCCTTTAGTGAAGATTTTAAGCATATCGAGTTTTGAAAAGTTATTTAACATAATGATTTGAATAGAGATAAACTATGGTTTCAGCTCGAAGAGTTTCTGTTCAAACTAAATGGCTAACCTCAAAATTAGTTAGAAGAGGCATCGCAAAAAGAACTTATGCAGTTCTACTAACTACATTGATATTGGTTGCTTCAGTTATCATTTTAACTTTCTCTAATTCAGATACTAGTGAAGTTTTTGTGGGAGTTATGACTGGACACAGAGATGTAGATGAGCTATTAGATTTTATCAATGAAGTGGAAGAATATGTCAACACAATCATAGTAAGTGATTTGACCATCACTACAAACTCAACAAAGCTTTATCCTATTTTTGACTACCTGAAGACTAGAGAAATATATTTCATTCCATTTATGGGACCCATAGACTATGTTGAAGACCGTAATTTTTTCCAAGTAGCAAAGGAGAGATGGGGAAAGTACTTCTTGGGAGTATATGCTTTTGATGAACCTGGAGGAAAGCAAGTTGATGAATTTTTTCATAGACCTGTAGATGAAGCGCAAAACAACAGTGATGCAGCTTCTAAATACCTAGAAATTGTAGCCGAAAAAGGATTACTTCCTTTCGCTCAAAACTTCTATGACTATGGAATTTTTGATATTTTTACTTCTGATTATGCCCTTTTTTGGTATGATTATTTGGCATGTTATAATGTGGTTTTTGCCCAGTTTGGGTGGAATAATACTAGACAACTGCAGATTGCTCTTTGTCGTGGAGCAGCAACAGCTCACAATAGTGATTGGGGAGCAATAGTAACATGGACCTATAGACAGCCACCTTACATAGAAAAGCCAGAAGATTTGTACAATGATATGGTCTTAGCTTACAATAATGGAGCAAAGTATATTCTTGTTTTCAATTTTCCAACCAATCAAACTAAATTTGGAATCTTAGACCAAGGACACCTACAAAAACTTCAAGACTTTTGGAATTATGTTAAAGAAAATCCTCAGCCAAAACAAAATGTTGATTTTGCTTATGTTCTTCCCAAAGACTATGGATTTGGTTTTAGAGGACCAGATGATAGCATATGGGGATTGTGGAACCCAGATGAATTGGCACCTACTATATGGAACCAAGCAAACAGCTTACTAGAAACCTACAATTCACAATTGGACATAATATACGAAACAGCTTCTCCTTCTGTGTTCAAAAAATACAAGGAAATAGTATTTTGGAATGGAACAACATTGTCAAATGATTAGACATTCAAGATGTTTAAGAAGAGCACCAAAAACAGTTAAGCGGTATCAAAGTCCAGGTTCTAAAACACCTATCCAACTATAACAAAATAATGCGAATATGCATAATGGAATAATAATAATAGTAAACAAAGCAAGTAAAACCAATAAGTTTTGGCTATTCTTGAGGTATTGGCTTCCAATCCCCAAAATTCCAACTGTGAGAAAAACTGGCCCACCAAATAAACACAAGAAGGAAAAAGCAACCATGAATGGCGTTGAGGATAACAGCTGTGGCATCTCTGAACCATTAATGGTCCAGTAAAGGAATACAAAAGCGAATGTCACTAAAATAGTTCCCAAGACTGCAAGGGACCCAAAAAGAGAACAAAAAAGCCTAGAATTCTTCACCCGCAAACCCTTCTTACTGACGTATAATCCAGCTACTCCATTGATAACATGACTTATACAAAAAAACCCAAGAGGACTAGTCAGCCAAAGAGGTAAAAACAGCCAAAAAGAAATATGAGAAATTGAATAGAATTCTAAATAGACAACAAAGGGAAAAATTACCGAACAAGCAAGAATTGCCAGTAATATAGAATATCTCGCTACTAACCCTCTGCTATATGGATTTATTTTGCCATAAAACAAAAGAAAACCAAAGACTATCAACAAGATACTAGGAATGCTCATAAAAAGACCACTAGCCAAATTGGGATATGTTCCTATCCGTACATTGTTCAAGTATTGAAATTCTATTCTTGAAAACACATAAGGTATGCTAATAGGTGCTACAATGATGCCAATAAGCAGAATCAATGCTGGTAAGGGTTTTCCTCGTGCAAGCCAATTTCTCTGCTCTAACATAGGAGAACCTCATTCTTTTATGATTTAAGAAGTGGTTTGACAAGCTATTTGTTTTTTATGAATGCAAGCTAAGTTTTCTAGTCCTTCCAGAATTCTGTTTTAGTCCAGCAAAGAACCAAAGTTTTATAGAATCACCAAAACTGTTAATGGTAAAGTTTTAACTGGAAATGACTGAAGCAGTTTTCTTTAAAATTTAAAAAACAAGCTGAACATACTTTGCTTCTACTTCTAGTTATAAAGGAGGTGACGTAATGACAAAAAAATCTGTTAAGATTGGCTCTTCAATTATGATGGCAATGGCGATCTTTGCTCTAGTAATTTCAATTCTATGGGTAACCATAACTGAAGTGATGTTTGTAAGTGACTATCAAGCGTATACTGGACAAGACCTTTCAGATTCCCTGGCTGCAGGGTCTAAATCAGCAGAACTATGGCTCACTACAAAGAGACTATGGGGTGTTGAATTGCTCATCATAAGCCTTCTAATGATTTTCATAACTTCAAAGAGTTATTCAAAAGGTGAGAAATGGTCTTGGTACGCTCTTCTAACAACTGGTTGCATTCTTTGGGGAAGCCTGATAGGCTACAAAGTGGCAATAGGATATTTCCAGCCAACAATGAGCAGCATGACCTTCATAGTTGGAGCCGTGCTATTTGCAATTGGCATAATAATTCCAGCTAGAGCAATCTTAGGCAATAAGTCTACTTGAAAATTTTAGAAGCTCCAAAACTGTTCTGAAATAGAAAGGCATATGCTAGATTTCTGAGTAGAATGTCTAATTTTAATTCCAAGCAGAATAATGCATTCTCAACTGTCACATTGAAGACTTAAAGAGCCTGTTAACATGTTTACATCCATCATGAGTAGGAGTCTTATAGAAGCACATCTTCTCTGGAACCTCCTTAGAATACCTCATACAACCCCAGCACTGACTAAACAAGCGAACACCCTTCTTTCCCCTATGAGCTTTACATAATTCAAATGCCTTATCCAATGGAATTGAAAGCTCAGGCACCATAATCAAGCCTCTGCTAGGTCTAAGTATTTAACTTCTAGTTTTCTAGAAGCTACAAAACCAGTGCTAGAGATTATTTTCTTTTGCCAAGGTAGTATAGCAAGACTAATCCAGTAATACCCACTGCACTTGCAATAACCACAACTAGGGTATCCATAAGCTGTTTTTCTAGCATTCCTTCTTCTTTGAGTGGTGTTGGTGGTGGAGTTGGAGTTGGTTCTGGTACAAAATCTTTGGTTATAGTGAAATAAACTTGAGCGGAGTCCATAACTACATTGTTTGGTGCTTCTGGAGCACTTGCCTCAACTATTATGTAATGAGAACCCTGAGATAATTCGTTTAACCATACACTTTCCGTAAAGATGTGCCTATCCCACTTTTCAGGTGCAACCTGTACAAAAGGTCCCCCATCAAGACAGTAACCTACAAAGAATATCCCTGGATAAGCCCCTGCATTAATATTAAGAAGAATACTGTTTGTATCATAAGTTTTGCTTTCTGGCGAGAGTATAGAGACTGTTACAAAGCTAGAGTCACAGTTGGTATAAGGGTAGGGATTTGCAGTTGCCCAATCAACCAGCTTCACTTCTGTAATAATTGAAAAAAGTGCAAAGACTAGTGTTAAAGTTAACACTGATTTCTTCGTAACAGCACCATCTAACAATAGGTTGAACTAAACCTTATCTTTTGCTCTATCTAGTCCTTCCAGAATTTGTTTTTCAACAATTTCGCAAAGTTTTCTATTGGCTGCAAAACTAGTAGAGCAAACAAGAACACTATTCTTTACAAGCAACAGCATTTTGAATAATACGCCCAACCTCAAAACCATCTTTAATTGACCTAAAACAAGGAGCATTATGTCTAATAACAAGATCTTCACCACGCCCAGAAAATCTAGTTGGAGTATCAAAACCCTCATAGGTAACATACACTTTTCCAGTACCAAAAAACCTATCCAACAACCCAGCTCTACCATAAACCTCCTCAACATCAGCAAGATTAACAACAGCATAACCACTGATAGTATCAAAAAACACTCTCTGGTTAGTAACCATATACTCAGTAGATCTCCAATCCCAAACTTGAAAACCGGCAATAAACAAGAGAAATAAATTACTAACTAGCAAACCATAAAAAATAGCATTCCAATACCAAACACTCAAAGGTATAAAAAAGTAAAAGAAAAAAATCAATATTGAAACAAAAACAAGAGGAATAAGAGCTATCATATATGGCATTTTACATGGTTTACTCCACCACAAAACCATCTCATCAGAATTTAACTGCTTTTTTAATTTAGAATTTTCCAATCTACTTGGTTATGGTTAATTTTTTATTAAGAAATTTTTGGTTAAGATTCTTTAGGATCCAGAATTTGTTTTTAAAGGTTATTGTCACTAAGAATTGACAAATTGAAATATCTGGCAAAAATGCTAAAAGTGTACAGGAAGAATACTGAAACTAGGGATGATGACATTATGAAGAAAAAATTGTATTCTCTATTCATTACCTTGCTAATTTCTTTTCTATTGGTTTCTGTTTTTGCCCAAGTTAGTGTTGGATTGAAGGAAGGAGAATGGATAGAATATACAGCTACTTATACTGGAAATCCTCCAGACACATATCCTGAAACTGCACGAATAGAAATCAAAACAATCCAAGGAACTCTCATAACATTTGAAATCAAAAGAACTTTATTAAATGGAACCACAACTTCACATACTGAAACATTTGACCTTGAAAATGGTGCTCCCAACCTAATTATCATCCCCTCAAATTTAGGTGAAAATGACGAAGTCAATCATGAAGACTTAGGCACATTTGCACTTGAAGGAGTAGCATACTACAATTTCGAAGGAACAACAAGACAACTGGTTTATGCATATGTATTGGATACTGAATTTAGTTGGGACAGAAGCACAGGAATACTAATTGAAGCCATCCAAACAGCAGATACCTTCACTCAAACTTTGACTGCTGTTAACACTAACATAGTTCAATCACAAGCCTCAGATGTAGACTCAATGCTTCTCTATGGAATAGTAGTTGTTGTAATTGTCATCATAATAGTTGTAGCTGTGCTGGTTCTTAAGAGAAAGAAGTAACCTTCCAGTTTTTTCTATTTCTTGTTTTTAGCTTATTCCTTCCAGAACATTGTTTCAATGCAAAAACTAGTGTTTGTGTTTTCTCTGGTAGAACTGGGAAAACAGCAAACACATATACAAGGATTATTTTCTTTTGATGAGGTATAATAGCAAGGCCAGACAAGCAAATAATACTTCCAGACAGTTGCTAAGTTTTCTTGAGCCAGTCTGCTAATCTGACTTCATTAGTATTTCCAACTTTCTCTAAGGTCACCAATCCTCTCTTGGCAAAGCGAGCAAGAATCCTATGTGTCTTTAACCTACTCAAACCAGCTTCTTTTCTCAAGTACTTCTGCAAATACTTCCCCCCATGATTTTCTATGACCTCAAGAATCTTATTCTCATCAGCTGTCAAGGTTCTGCGAACTGATTCAATTGCTAAAGATTTTCCAGAAATCTGAGGTGGCCCCTTCTGAATTTCAGTTCTGCCCACTCTCAATTCAGGAAAAACAAGAAAATAGACTAACCCTGAAACACCAACAACCACTACTGCAATTAAAACCACAAAAAGTAATCCGAAATAACCTAGAAAAGAGTCACCTGTACGCATAGGTCCTCCCATCATGCCCCCCATGTGACTCCACATGTCAGACATCCAATCTGATTGAGTTGAAGAATAAGGGTAACTGTACACCATGAAAAAGAAGAGGGCAATTAGAGAAGACAATGAAGCAACAAATAGAATAAGAAAAACACTAGTCTTTTTCATTAATATCAACAGAAGTAAGCTGTCTAGGCAAATTTAAGCATACTGTAGACACCGAGAATTATGGAAAAAATTGTTTCAGGACTGTTTCAGTTTTGTTTCAGCCAACCTACTTATGACATCATAACAATGTTATTCTTGGTGATAAAAAATGAAGACAACAAAAATTGCCACAGCATTAATAGCAGTAGTTGGACTAAGTGCAATCATAGTTGGATTAGCTTTTGCACACTACTCAAGAACTAGTCCTTTTGCTCCTGCAACTGGTAATATTGCAGAGAGTTTTGATGAGAACTGGGGGACTGAAATGGATGAGTACATGGAAGCACGCTGGCAAGGAATAGAAGATGAAGAGTGGTATGATGACATGGTTCAGTACATGAAGGAGCATTGGAATGAAGTGCAAAACCAGGAATGGTTCAATCAAATGATAGAGTATATGGAAAACCAAGGGTACTCCCACTTCTATGGCTCCAGATACTATGATAGCAACTATTATGGTCCTAGAAGCTATGGTGGAAGAGGCTTTGGTTGCAGGGGATGGTAATCTCCCCTAATTTCCTATTTTTCAAAGTTTTCTAGTTCTTCCAGAATTTTGTTGTGAAGGAAGTTGTTATGTTTCCCTGCCAATACTGTGGCAACTTGATGCCTCAGACATCAACATTCTGTCCCCATTGTGAGGCTAAGAGAAAAGGTTAATGCTATAACAGACACAATAGAGAGAGCTTTGTTCGCCTAGCTCAATTTTTCAATTACCCAGAAATAGTGTGTTCTAGCTCCCATTCCTCCAAAGGTCCAGCTTGGAGAAACACTAGGGATAACTGAGATAACTTCACCTTTAAGGCTGTTAAGAAACTGCTCAAACCTGGCTTGATCCTTTCTCATCACAACATCAAACCTATGAACCCTATATTTCGTACTCACTGTTTTCACCTACCATTTCTTCTTCATAAAAACAGATTATAGATTGTGAGCAAATAAATAATATTTGTTTAAAAGCTGCTCAGTCTGTGCAAAGTACAGTTATAACACTTTTCACTTCACAAACAAAAGAAAAGAAAAGGTATTTGGCTAATTCTTATTCAACTTTGCATTCTTTCAATTCTTTGAATTCCAGAAGAGACTTGTTAAGAGTTACTACGTCACCAACTTTCTTGACTACAGCCACAGGCAAACAAACTGTCAAAGAACCTAAAATTGGCTTCTTAAGTCCAAGTTCCTTTGCAGTCTCCTTAGTCAAAGCCACATCCAAATGAGTTATCTGCCAAGTCTCAGTATCAGCGTGAGCACCATCAACTTCTCCCAAAGTACAAGCATCAGCAGTAATTACATTCTTTCCATTCATTTTGCTGACTTTCAAATCCAGAACACCAAACATTAGATTAAAAAGGTAGATATTTTAGTTTTTCTTGTTTTGTTACAACAGACTTTTTTTCACTTCACAAACATTCCGAACTTAACACAGAAAAAGGAAGGAAAAAGAATTGAGGAACAGAGTTATTTGACTTTTTTCTTTACCTTCTCAACAGCCTTCTTGGTGCCTTCAGCACCCTTCCTAGCAGCAGCCTTGGTAACTTCAACACCCTTTTTCGCCACCTTTTTAGTGCCTTCAGCACCCTTCTTTGCAGCCTTCTTGGTACCTTCAGCACCTTTCTTAGCAGCCTTCTTAGTAGCTTCAGCACCTTTCTTAGCCACTTTCTTGGTACCTTCAACACCCTTCTTACCCAGCTTAGCCCCTTCAGAACCAACCTTCTTAGCTGTATCCTCAGTCTTATCCTTAATTTTCTTTAGAAAACCCATAAAATCCCAACAAACAACTATTCTAGATCCTTGAATAAAAGAATTCTGCTACCAGAAAATAATGCACTCAGATGAAATTTCCTCTACACAAAAAACACTTCAAAAACCTGCAAGGCTCTCAATCGCCTTCAAGCCGTCTATGCAACTGCAAAAACTTTAACCCCTTCTCAGTAGTCACATAAGTCCTCTTCCTACGATGAAACTTCACAAAATCCTGCTTCAACAAATCCTTAAGATAAAAATGAAGCTTCCTCATAGATACCCCAGTTTCACTAATCAACTGAATTCTAGCCTTAGGCTCCCTACACGCAAATAGAATTTCTTCCAGAACCTGCAAATAGCTCCTTTGCATACCCTCAGACTGCAAGACACCTAACACCAAATATTGATAAAAAAATAGAACTTAATATGGATTTATCTTTACAACTGCAATTACTCATTATTTCCGTAGTGACTCTTGTTTTCATCCTTAATAACTTCAGCAATATCCCAATCCTTAAAACCACAATTCCAACTGCAAAGCCACTTACCATCCAAAGACTTCCTATAAGCCAACCAAACCATCAATTAACCCAAAAACACTATGTCCTTCAAAAATTAAAACAATTTATTCTACTTTTTTGTCACCTCATTTTTTAGCCAAGTTTTCTCTAAGCTCCAAAACTAGAAGTAACTAAAAACACTCAGAAACATTTTTTTCCTCCAAATCATTCTGTTGAGTTCACTGAAATGATGTTGGAATGGACATAACAATAATACTCATTGCAATTGCCTTAGCTATGGACTCATTCTCAGTTTCCATAACAAGAGGATTCACAAACACCAAAACCAAAATGGCAATTGAAGCACTAAAAACAGGCTTCTTCTTTGGAACATTCCAAGCAATAATGCCAATAATAGGATGGCTAGCAGGATTAAGCATCATAGACCTAATCTCAGATTTTGACCATTGGATAGCATTTGGGCTCTTAGCCATAATCGGAACAAGAATGATTTATGAAGCATTAGCTTCAGGCTCGAGAAAAATAGCCAGTTCTTTCAGTCTCAAAGTACTAATAATATTATCCATTGCAACAAGCATAGATGCCTTAGCTGTTGGTCTAAGTCTATCTTTCCTAGAAGCATCAATACTATTTCCAGCAATAATAATTGGAATTGTAACATTCTCTCTATCATTTATAGGAGGATACATAGGCAAGAAGTTGGGAAATTACTTTGAAAAAATTGGTGTCATCGGTGGAATTATTCTAATACTGATTGGACTCAGGATAATAATTGAACACTTGGGAATAAGTTTTTGATTTTCAAAGTTTTCTAGTCCTTCCAGAATTCTGTTTCAATGGTCCTTCTAGTGTTTGTGTTTTCTCATGAGTAGGAAAACAGCAAACATAGGCACAGAGATTATTTTCTTTTGATAAGATAAAGCAACAATCCTAGGAAAACACTGACCAAAGTGAATGCAAACATTCCCCCTGATGCTAAATACAGACTAGCATTCTGCACACCAACTTCATAAGGAGTAGCTGTAGGTTCTTGTGAAGGCGAAGGAGTTGCTATTGGAGATGGTGAGGGAGTTGGAGAATAGTCTGTATTACCTACAGAGAAATAGACTGTTGATGTGCGGACCATTATAAAACCTTGCATATTTCCAAGGTCAGCACGACCATAGGCAAAAACAGTTAAGTTGCGATTTCCAACAGGCAGGTCATGCAAAGTTTGAGAATAACTCACTTCAGGCACTGAGTACAATCCTTTTTTAATAGACTGAGAAATTGTGTTGTCTATGTTGTATGCTAACAGGTATATTCCTGATTCCTTTGAATAGGGAGGTTGTGGTCCAGTTGCACGTATATTGATGTAAACAGAACCTAGATGCCTAGTATTGTTTTTTGGACTTGAAATTGTTATTTGGGTTGGAATTGTACCCGGAGGAGGGTCAACATCTTCATACATCATGTATGGGTTTGCTTTTGTCACATTTACAAATTGAGATACAAACAGTGATAAAACAGAGAGAGCCAACATCAGCTCTAATGTTAATGCTGTCTTCATTACAGCACCATACAACACTAGCTCATTTCAAGCTAAAAGCAGTTTTTGTAATGAATCTTTGACACAAAAAATATTGACTAGTAAAAATCATTTGGTGAGTCTTTGCCTGAGTTTCTTCTCTGAAATAAGAGGTTCAGCTATAACATCTAATAGATTCTGAGGGAGAATCCCATCCTTAACAAGACTAAAACCAACTTTTCTTAGGGCTTCAAAAACCTTGTTGGCTTCATCTTCTTTCTCAGGCAATAAATCTGCATGAGAACGCAAAACTGCACCAGCAAACTCAACACTTGCTTTCTGACATATCTCCTTAGCTATATGAGTCACTGTGTCAAAATTACCTATCTCCCACCAACCACATACAGAAACCAAAACAATCTTCTTAATCCTAACATCATCATGAAACTGAATTTGAGTATGACCATTAATGTATTTCAGAATGGGATTCATTAGTGGCATAAATCTATTGAGAAAGTTCTGCATTGCCCCTGGCAAAGGAAAATAGACAGGAATCCCCAAAACAAGAACATCAGCTTCCTTGAGTCTGGGATAAACTGATTGCATAGTATCATTTATGTGGCATTTACCAGGATTTCCATACCAACAGGAAAAATCACCTATACAGGATTCAACATTCAATTGTTCCGAATATAACAAGTCTACAATTGCCCCTGCTTTTCTCATACCATGCATAAAAGGCTCTAAAACCATTGCCAAGTAACCTTTTTCTTTTCGAGCACTTCCATTTATAACCAATACTTGCATCAAAATTTCACTGCAGAACAATTTTGTTCTGTTTTCTTTTTCAGTCTTTTGGTAAAGTTTTCTAGACCTTCCAGAACTTTGTTTTAATGGTCCCTAATTGGACTAGCCCGATGATGTGCCTTTAGAAGCCTCTTCTCTTTTTTACATTCTATTTTCGTCAAACAAAACATACCGGATTCTTAATGTAATCCTGGTTTTTCAGTCTCTTGACTCTCAGAGACTTCTTACATTCCAACGGATCGTCAGTCTGGGTTATGCTGATTTCTCCATCAAACGAGTTGACCACTGCATTTGCCTGATCAGGCGGATGCATACTTGGGTCCATAACAGCTAACATAGTGAACCCTTTAGAACCCAAATCGGCGGTTAACTCCGAGACCCATTTACACGTCGCTTTAGCTTCATAATTCAATAGAACATTAGAAACAGTTTCAACACAGATCCGCTTCTTCCTTGAGGGTTCAATGTTACGATAAGCTTTCACAAGCGATATGTTGAGATTTGTAAGATCTGTTTTGCTTCTGATTCTAGTGACATTCGGTAGATCCGGAACTTTGGTTTTAGGTTTAGGATTACACAGGAACAAGTGGAAATTCGGGTTTTCCAAGAAATCTTCTAGGTTATCTGCTTGTGTGGTTACATAAAACACAACTTCATCTTTAGCGGTTCCAGCTTCCAAGAAGTTCTTAATCAAGAATGCTCGCTCATCGCTTGGAGGACCAATTAAGACAACAGCATAATTCTCGGGAATGCCTCCCATGAGCAAGCGGTCAAGTTCCATATAGCCAGTAGCAATTCTCCCTGGAAGCACCTCGAATGTAGGTTTCTTAGGGCTTGCAGAAATAGTGAATGCTTTGGCTACGCTCTTCTTGGTTTGTCCCAATTCGTTTATGTAAGTAACTTCTGGATTAATTTTATAACTGCCTTTTTTTGTCACTTTAAGCTTAATTTTAACGGTTTCAACTTTAAATGGGCCGACGTTTTTCTCTTTCAATATAACAATGCCACTTTTGAAGCTGCAAAATGACATGTGCTCAACAACTTCTAGTCCAGAGGGGATTACACCTTCGATTTTGTCGAGTGTGGCTGGGTTTCTACCTACATTTATCAGATCAAGGCGTAGTTCGAATTCTTCCCCCACTTCAACTTTCCTACGAGCGATAAGGTGGACCTTCAAATCAGCATGTCTAAATCTTTTTTCTGCTTTTTGACGGATTTTCTGGCTTTCTTCAAGCTGAAGCCTGGCTTCTTCATGGCGGCCTTGCCTCTCAAGAGCCCAAGCATAGACTAGCTTTGCAAACGACTCATTGGCAGGCTCAGGCCGGGCTTTGAACCGTTCGAGGTATTCTTTGAAATACTGGTTTGATTCCTTCCACTGGTTTTTGCCGGCTAATAGAACTGCTTTAGGCAATACCCCTCGCAAAGATGGGTGAATGAGAATCTTAGTAGGCAGCTTCATGAGATTCTTGAAGAACTTTTCTGCATTCTTCAAATCTCCTTGAAGGGCATATTCCATCGTAAGATCAGAATAAACCAATCCGTGAGCCCATATTGAATCTGTCTTCTTGGACAACTCGAGAGCTTTCAGGCTATACGACAAAGCCTTCTCAAAGTCTCCCATTTGACAAAACGACTTTGCTGAAAAACCATTGGCATGAAACAGTCGGATGTAGTCGCCCATCTTCATTTTCTCATCAATCTTGACAACCTTCGCAAGCAGATCTAGCGCTTCATGCTCAAGAAAACACATATTGAATGTAACGCCTGCAGCAAAATACGCTTCCATCTGCCATCGGAAATCGCCAAGTTCTTCAAACAGAGCGATCGAGCGCAAAGCAGCTGCTATTGCTTCTTGTGACATGCCCAAAATACCTTTGCTCACTCCAATTCCAAGTAAAGCCCAAGCGATGTCCCAAGGAGAATGCTCTTCTTCAAAAACCTGCAAAGCGGCTTCGGTATTTTCCAGAGCGGCAATGTTCTTATCTTGAATTGTAAAAGCCCTCGCTCTGCTATATAGAATTCTCGCGCTCTCCAGACGGTCAGCAGCAACGTAGGGTTCGGCTTTCTTTACGATCTCGATAAGGTGAGGAGCGTCTCCATGTTGAAAGGCTGATTCCGCAGCCTTCCTCAGAGCTCGCAACCTGACAACGCTTGTTTCGGCGGTGTCACCAAGATCCTCGAATATTTTCATTGACTCTTTGAACATGCTGCCAGCGTAGAAAGCGTCGCCAAGCCCCTCAAATGCACTCAGCCTTTCCTCGGAGTATTCAGGACCTTTTCCAATAGCTTCGACAACATAAGAAAAGTGCTTGATGGCTTCCGTGTTGCTCCACCTCACGAGAGCATCTTGACCCGCAGCCAAAGCGTATTTCACCGCTTTCCCCTTGTCGCCAGCCTGAGCAAAATGATAGGCCAATTTGCTAATTGGTAACTTACCGTCCTTGATCTTATTTTCAAGTTGTTCTGCAACTTTGGTGTGATATACCTTTTTTAATGATAAAGAAATCTCCTCGTACACCGTGTCTCTGGTCCTGGTGTGGTCAAACCGGTACAACTCTTTTTCACAACCTAGCAGAGAAGTGGTCTGACTGATTACATCCAGTGTTTCGATAACTTCACCGAAATCCAGACCGATCACTGAAGCAAGAAGCTCAGCGTCAAACTTTTCTCCTATGACTGAGGCAACATCAACCATCTTTCGTTGGTTACGCAATAAACAACTCAATCTCTGAAGAATTATATCTCTAATTTTAGCTGGTATTCCCAATTCGCTGCTCGTAAAACTCCATTTTTCATCTTTTTTAAGTAATTCGCCACGTTCATGCAGCATCCTCAGCGACTCAACAACAAATAACGGGCTACCCTGGCTCTCTTCAGTGAGTCTTTCTGCAAGTTCTTGTTGAAGGTTTCCACCGAGCATATTTATGGCAAGTTGAGAAACATCGCTCTCGTTAAGGCTGGTGACCTTTATTTCCATAATCAAGTCCTCGCGTTTCATCAACCTTAGTGTTTCAACAAGTGGGTGTGGTCTTCCTTCAGCGTCAGCTTTGAGTTCTTCAATTCTGAAGGTGACTAGGAGGAGAATTTTCTCAAATCTTATGGCTCGGGCAATATAGTGAATTAGAGCTAGTGAGGCGGAATCGGCCCAATGCACGTCATCTATGAAAAGTATTGTAGGTTTCTTGGTGGAGATGGCTGTGAGGATTTTCGCAACTGCAAAGAAGGTTTGGTCCTTCCACATCTGTGGAGAGATTGCCCGTGGTCTTCCAGCTTTCTCAGCTTGACTGGGTCCCGCTAGCCATTCTGTTACTTCCAGTTGTTCTGGTTTGTCCTTTTCAGGTTCGCGTTCTCTTGTGAAGTAGGCGTTGAAGGCTTCGAAGAAGGGAAAGTAGGGTACTGCTGCGTTACTGAGGCACCACCCTGCTAATGTGGTTATTCCCTTTTTTCTTGCTCTTTTTAGAAACTCGGTTGTGAGTCTGGTTTTTCCAGCTCCTGCCTCGCCAGAAATGAAAACGGTTGTTCCTTTTCCTTCTGTCGCCAGCTTCAGGTGGTGCTCTAGCACGGCGAGTTCCTGTTCTCTTCCGACGAATGCTGGTTCAGCTAAAACTTTAGACGGCAACCGATCAAACCTTCCGCCTCTGCGAGGCACGTTTTCATACATCATGCAAGGCTACTTTGAAGGGTGATTGTTCAAGAGGTGCATTATCACTCTCTAAGCATCACACAAGCAGCAAAGCATTGTTGTAACAAATTATTTATCCTGTCGAAAACATAAAAAGTTGACTGCAGAATACCGTCCCGAGTAATTGGAAGCATCTGCAGGCAAAACAGAATTGCAGCAAAATACAGATGAAGACCCTTCAGCTGGAAAAGTGTTTGTTCCAGTGCTATTCTTAGCCTTTTTCTCGACGTGGATAATAGAATCTCTCACTGGCGTATTTCAAATAGAAGTTGCATCGACGTTCTTTGGCTCACCAAATCCTGTTTCGTTAGCCACCACGGGCCAGCTGGTCACTATCTCAGGCATTGTCTCAATAGTTTTTGGATTATTGCTGGGCGTTTTAAGTGTTAGATACAACCTGAAGAGGCTACTGTTGCTGGGAATAGGAACTATCGCGTTGGGGACATTGGGCTGCTTTTTTGCCCCTAACTTCCTTTTCATGCAGATCTTCTATGCTGTGGAGGGAATCGGAACTATAATTGTTAGCTCAATGTCGTTTGCACTAGTCGGAGAGTTCTTGATTTTGAGTAAGAGACCGAAGGCGACAGGATGGGTGATAGCGGGTGGGACAATGGCAGGTCTTGTGTCGTCTTTTGTGATTAGCCTTTTCTTCTCTGGAGCGGAAGGCTGGCGTTCTTATCTGCTTTGGTTTGCGCTGCCGATCTCCTTTGTTTCTTTAGCCGCTGTGTATTTTGGTGTTCCGTCAACTCCTCGAAAACGGAAACCTGATGGAAAAGAAGTCTACTTTCGTAGCTTCAAGCAGGTCTTTTTAAAGAAGTCAGCGGCTGGTTGCTTAATAGGCTGCATGTTCAGAATGACCATCATAGGATTTGGATTCGTCTATTCTGCAAGTTTTTTTAGAGAGAAGTTTGGCTTGTCACTGGCTTCAGCAGCTTTGCTTGTGTCCCTTGCTGTACTTGCTTTTTATTCCTTTGGTTCCATACTGGGTGGTCACTTGGTGAACAGGGTTGGGCGGAAACGTCTATTAGTGGCTACTTTGGCCATTTCCAGTCCAGTCTTAGTGCTGTTAGCCTTTATACCTGATCAATGGGTTGCCTTAGCCCTTTTTTATTTGTTCAACCTCGTCTATAGCCTGAGTAATTCTCCCAGTGTCAGCTTAACTATTGAACAAGCACCTGAATCGCGTGGAACTATGATGTCGATGATGACTATCTTCACAACATTAGGAACGATCATGGCAGCCGCTGTGGGCGGGGTAGCTCTTGTTCTATCTGGCTGGATAGGAGTGATTCTCACTTTTGTCGCATTGCAGTTAATCTCAGTCGCTATCTTCTTCTTCCTAACAAAAGACCCTTGTCAAGCATAAATACAAAGCGCTCTTTTCATTTACCCACCGGTCCAAATCTGTTTGAGTATAGATTTGCAACCCTCACCACAAGGAGATATCACCCGCAGTAGCCAAATTAATTTTTCCAATATAAATCGACTAGTTTACTTAGTTTTAAAGGTCCTTAAATACTACTCCTGCTGGTCAAGACCACAAACCCAGAAGTGAAACTTAGATGAAATACAAATGCTTTAAAACACAATGCCCAAAGTGTGGAAACACAGGTTCACTCCAACTATTCATCAACAAGACTGGCAAAGTATTCTGATTATTTCTTAGCTAAAATTGCTAGTCCAGCACCTAACACAAGCAAAGCAATACCAAAAAGCAACCATGAAACACCAACAGCCAAACCAGTAGAAGCCCAAGTAGCATTATAAGATTCACGAAAACCAACAATAGAAACAATCAAACCAACAACCATGGAAATAAGAGCCAAATACTTGAGAACTGAGTTTGACATAACCAACAAACCACGTCCTAATTCACTATATTCAATTTAGTCATAAAGTATGATATATAAAACCAAGGATTAGAACAAAAAAGAAGGGCAATTTAACAAAGGTTTCTTTTAGCTAATTCTAGTGTTTGTGTTTTCTCTGGGTGAATAGGACAACAAAACCCAAAGCACTAAAACTTCTTATTTTTTCCAAAAACCTTTCTCATTCAACTTCTTACCCAAATACACTAACAAAAGCATTATTGGCACTTCCCAGAACAAACCCATAGTTGTTCCCAGAGCAGCCTGAGACCCCAATCCATACAGACTAATTGCAGTTGCAATAGCAATCTCAAAATGACTTGAGGAACCAATAATGACAGAGATGATCCCTTCCCTATATCTCAGACCAGCATACTTTGTTAACAACAAGTTTATACCAACAATAACAAAGAAGCCTATAAGCAAAGGAATAGAAACTAACACCATCAATTCAGGATTTTGAATTAACACCTGTCCATTTAAAGAAAATAGAACTATCAGAGTTGCCAAAAGAGCAACTACTGCAATATTTCCTACAGCTGGTCTGAAAACTTCTTGGAACCATTCAGAACCTTTCCGTGCAGTTAGAACCTTTTTTGAAACTATTCCCAAAACTAATGGTGCTCCAATAAACACAAAAACAGAAATCACAAGAGCCAATCTGTCAATCGGAATATTCTGAATTCCAGTTAACAATGTAACCACAGGAGCATAAAGAAAAATAATTGTTATAGTATTCAAACTCGTATTAACTACATTCTGTTCTTGATTTCCCTTAGCTAAAGCTCCCCAAACACATACCATTGCAGTACAAGGACTTGAACCAAGAAGAATGAGGGCAACAATAAGTTGGTCAAAGCCTGCTAAGAAAATGTATGCTAGTAGAGCCTGCAACAAAGGTGCCCAAATCCAATTTGACAAAAGTGTTAGAATAATTGGTTTCGGATTCTTTGCCAACTTCTTAAGTTCACTGAACTGAAGGTTTAGTAGAGCTGGATACATCATCAAAAAGAGCAAAACACCAATTGGAATTGATATTCCAGCATACTGAAGATCATTGATTGCAACACTCAATTGAGGAAAGACTTGAGATAAGACCAAACCAATTAGCATACAAGCTAAAACCCAGATAGCAAGATACTTCTCAAAAAAACCCAAATGAATTTCGGATGTTTCATTCATAATGACCTTCTCCCTAAACAGGTTGCAAGTGCTTTGATTCTTTCATTACTCACGATGATCAAGCTATAAGCTTTTCACTTTAAAGATTCTAGCAAAGTTTTCTAGCAGCTCTAAAACTAGTTGTTGAGATTATTTTCTTTTGGTGATGTAGTATAGCAAGACTACTCCAGCAATACTCGCTGCACCTGCAATAATTGCAATTAGGGTATCCATAAGCTGTTTTTCTTGCATTCCTTCTCCACTAATTGGTGTTGGTGGTGGAGTTGTTGATGTTGGCTCTGGAGTAGGGGTTGATTCTGGAGAGTCTACAGTGAAACTGACAATATCAGACCACGTAGTGTAATAACTAACACCTTCCCATTCCATGCTAGGATACATAACTGTTTTACTAACACCCTTGCAATTAGCAACAAGCTGCACACTATGTGTACCGTGCTGCAAATCTGTCAGATTCAAAGAATAAGAGAAAGGAAACATCAATTCACTATCAACATCGACCCTGCCATAAAATATTTCATCTACAATAATATCGACGTAAGCCACTCTGTTACCAACCCCATTCCTACTGGTCCAATTGAAGCTTGGTTTAATTAGAGTGAAAGCAAAGACCACAGTATTGAAAGAAAATATCTCATTATTCAAGGGTGATTCTATAGTTATTGTTGGTGGTCCATTGTATGTCTGCTGGAGTATGTATCCATTCGCTTGCACTAACTGAATAAACTGCACTCCCAAAAGCAATGAAACAATTAACCCAGAGACGATTGTAATTGCACATGCTGTTTTCTTCATTAACAGCACCAACAATACTAGCCTAATTCAAGCTAAAATGCGTATTTGTAAAGA
>Ga0209536_100005515_pt1 | contig 19616 bp, 14 predicted proteins | sample DeeMarSeWOR28_12_FD_187461 | JGI IMG/M metagenome (GOLD analysis project Ga0209536, IMG submission 187461) | Marine sediment microbial communities from White Oak River estuary, North Carolina - WOR-2-8_12 (SPAdes) (version 2) | ecosystem: Environmental > Aquatic > Marine > Intertidal zone >...
TCCTTATGTCATTGAAGATTTGGTAATCGATAGTGAAGCTTTGGGAAATTGTATTTTAATCGAAAATTCTAACGTCTACTTTAAGATTGAAAATTGTACTTTCTATAATGGAGGAATCCAGCTAAAAAATGTTAGTAATGGACAATTAACAAGTAATAGTGCAAATGATAATGAGCAATATGGAATTTCGTTGATGTACAGCAACTTTAACAACATCACCAGGAACAACGCGAGTAACAATATGGAAGGAGGAATTGAATTAATCAATAGTAGTTATAATTCAATTTTGACTAACAATGTAAGTAACAACCAATATGGAATAAATATTCGGTACAGTGATGGAAATAATATCTCAGAAAATATAGTATCGAATAATATTTTGAATGGGATACACTTGGATTATAGTGATGGAAATGATATCATAGGAAACACTGTAAATGATAATGACATGGGGATTATCCTTTATACGGAAAGTAATTTTAACGATTTATCATGGAATTTCGTACGAAACAATAGTTTTGGAATAAATCTCGGCTCTAGCAGTAATAATAATACTATTGAGTCAAATAACGTAGAATTAAGTCGTTGGACAGGAATCTATTTATATTATTCCGAAAGTAATTTCATATTGTATAATAACGTAAGTGAAAGCATTGATTACGGAATATTTTCATATTATTGCTTTTATAATAATTTTATAGGTAATATCATAAGCGATAACGCAGATGGGGGCTTATACTTAAGCAACAGTCAAATTAACATCATAGAGAATAACACTTTAGAAACCAATAGTGTGGCAGGAATCTATTTGTACTATAGTGATAGCAATGAGATTTCGTCCAATCAAATAAGAAATAACATGAATAATGGGATTCATTTTTTCTACAGTGATACAAATGATCTTGTTGATAACGAGGTAAATAACAACGGGAATTACGGTTTCTTTTTATATTCTAGTTATTATAACGATATTTTACGCAATAACATAAATAACAACTATCAAGGTATTTATTTTGAATATGGTTATTATAACGTTATAGAAGAAAACAACATTATTTTCAATAATCAGAATGGGATCTACTTTTATTCGAGCAACTATAACGATATTTTAAATAATAATATAAATAATAATTGGTATTATGGGATCTACTTACGATATGGTTATTCCAATGAGATCTCAAGTAATAATATAAATGGGAATGCCTTTAGAGGGATTAATATATATGGTACTGATAGAAATGATATTTTAAACAATATTATAAATGATAATGGCGATCGCGGAATTTCCTTAACTAATAGTGACAGAAACACCATTGAAGGAAACACTATTGAATTTCATTACTATGGAATCTACGTTTACCACTCTGATTATAATCAAATTTCTTATAATACTTTTAACAACAATACTATAGATATCGAGGAAATTGCAAGACCAACTTACCCTTTCCCTCCAGTTATTACAGCGATCATTGCAGTCATAGTTGTCATCGTTATTATTATAATTATAGCTACAGTGGTTGCCTCTAAAAGAAGAGCACCGTCAGTGACGACATATTCAAAAAGTAAATATCAATACACACGGAAAGTAGAAAAGAAGGATTATATGAATCCAGATTGGTTAAAAGCTCAATATTATGATCAAAAGAAAACACTGTATCAAATTGCACAAGACCAAAATACAAGCATCTATACCATAAGAAAATGGCTTGATAAACTTGAGGAGCTGAGAGTAATGGAGCAAGAACAAAAAGAAACAAAATTCTGTACTAAGTGTGGTCAAGAATTGCCTATTAAAGCAAATTTTTGCATTAAATGTGGGGAAGCAACTTTAGAAAGTGAACAGGAGGAGAAAATCTCTGAAGATCAACAACCGATGTTTCCACCAATATCAGATTTGGTTCAAAGGCCTGAAAAATTAGAACCTCAAGAGGAAGCTATGATACCCACAAAGGAAGAACCACCCCCGGAGCCATTACTTCTAATAGAAGAAAAGGAAATAGTAGAGAGAGAAATACACAGCGTGGAAGTTGAAGAATTGCAGCCCACACCACTCTTTCCTCCAAAGGAGAAAAAAGTATCCATACAAGAAGAAGACATAAAAGAAATGATTGAAAAGCCACAACCGCTTGAATTAATTCCGGAAAAACCTGAAGAACCAGCAATAGAGGAGATTTCTGAACCTTTTATTGAAGAAGCACCTCCACCGGCAGTTGAGAGCCCAAAGAGAATACCAATATTCTGCAAATTCTGTGGGATGAAATTAAATAAGACGGCGAGATTTTGCCCTCAGTGTGGTACGATAGCAAAAAATTCGTAAATCCATACTCACTGTCAATTTGATAAGGAGCTATTACCATCGAATTATCATCTAATTTAATGTGGTAAATTATAGTACCTTGTTTTTTAATACCAAATCATTTTCGGAGTTAACAAGTAACCTTTAAAATTTTAGTTATTTATCATAAATATCTACATTTAATTCAAAATGTAAAAACTAAATATAATAGTGAAAAAAATGAGTAAAACTAAGGAAATACCTGTTCCTGATAAGATTAAGGGTTTTTCACAAGTACGACTCGATGTTGATCTTACAGACGGGAAAATCCGTAAGTCTACGCTTTCTAATGAATTTTGCCGTGATTGGATTGGCGGATATGGATTCGGTGCTAAAGTCCTCTGGGACGAGTGTCCTGCAGGAGTAGACCCATTAAGCCCAGAAAATGTGTTTGTATATGCTCACGGACCATTTCCTGGAACTATTCTACCAACAAGTTCTAAATATGGTGTATTTGCTAAATCTCCGTTAACTGGCCAATTCGGGATGGCAATATCTTCTGGATCTGTTGCTGCTCAAGCTCGACGTGCTGGCATTAATATGATAGTAGTTAAAGGTAAAGCCTCAGAGCCAGTATACATGGTGGTAGATGACGATGACTATTATTTAACACCTTGTAAAGACACATTATGGGGAAAGGGTTGCTGGGAAACAGAAGAACTCTTGAGAGAAGAATTTCAAGATCAGCGTCTCGGAATTATGACGATCGGACCTGGAGGAGAACGAGGTGGCTTTATGGGTTGTATCACTAATGATAGAAACCGTCAAGCAGGAAGAACTGGGATGGGAGCTGTTATGGGCTCAAAAAATCTTAAGGCAATTGCGTTCAGAGGTACTAAAGGTGTTAGTGTTGCTAAACCAGTAGAGTTCTTTAAATTAGCGAAAAAGCTGATAAAGGTCGCAAATGGTCCCGCTACTGCTAAATACCGTGATTTAGGGACCCCAGCTGGGATAACAAGCTATAATAAGCTAGGGATGATGCCCACATTTAACCATAGAGAAGGAACTTGGGATAAGGTTGATGATGGAACTTTCACAGGAGACATACTCAATCAAGATTGGGTTGTCAAGAAAGTTGCATGTTCCCAATGCTCAATAGGATGTGATCACATCACAAAAATACCTAAAGATCATCCCAATTGGCCTAATCTTTATTCTAGCATAGATCAAGAATTATGTTATAGCTTCGGTAGTGCTTGTGGTAATTTTGATTGGCCTACTGTCTTTAAATGCGTTGCACTTACGGATGATTTGGGTATTGATGCTATCAGTGGAGGAGTGACTGCGGCAATGGCTTGCGAATGTTATGAAGAAGGTATTATCACAAAAGAAGATTTAGGTTATGAATTGCCATTCGGATCGACTCTTAATCTGGTGAAATTTACAGAGGAGATGATATTAGGAAAGGGATTTGCTGGCAAAATATTTGGAGATGGGACAAGAGAAGCGGGAAAACGACTAGAAGAAATGGGCAGAAAGAATGCAAGTTATTATGGAATGCATATAAAAGGATTAGAAATCCCTGCTTTTGATGTGCATGGAATGAGTTCATTTGCAGTTGGTATGAGTGTTTCTGTTCGTGGTGCGTGCCATTTAAGGAATGGTTCCTATGGTCTCGATGCCAAAGGGAATTTTGATAGATTCGGATATGAAAAACCCGTTGAGAGAGGAAAAGCAATTAAGGATTTAGAAGACATTTATGCTATTATCGATTCATATATTGTATGCAAATTCACACGAGGAATATATGAAAACGATGCGGAAATGGCTAAAGTCTTTGAGTTAGTCACAGGAATTCCTACAACAGACGAATTCATACAAAATAGAGGAGAAGCAATTGTCAATCTTTCTAAATGTTTTAACATACGAGAAGGATGGACTCGAGATGACGACAAACCCCCAGAACGATTCTTCAAGCAGCCTCATACAAAAGGACCTACTAAAGGAGTGGTATTAAAAGAAGATGGGTACCAGAAAGTTCTAAGCGGGTATTTTGAAGCACGAGGTTGGGATCCAAAGACGGGAATTCCAACAGATGAAACACTTAAGAGTTTAGGATTAGATTTCGTTATAGGCAAAATGAAGCTTACTGGAGGTAAAAAATAAATGTCAAAAACTACGAAAGCTACGAAAAAGCGGGGTGGAGTAGTTCACCAATTTATTATTGTTGATCCCAACCTGTGTACAGGATGCGAGACATGTGAATCAGTTTGCTCTTTTGTGCATGACGGTGAATTTAATCCTATAAATACTAGAATTCACAGAGTAAGAATCGAACCTGTATTAAACGTAGCACTAGCGTGCCAAAAATGTGATGATGCACCATGTGTTCGAAGTTGCCCTGAAAAAGCTTTAGAACAAGATAAAGAAACTGGATCCATCATCGTAGACGATGAAAAGTGTAATGGATGTGCATTTTGTATCAGAGCGTGTGATTTTGGAGTTTTAAATTTACACATACAATCTCAAAAAGCTCTTATTTGCGATCTCTGTGATACTATGAAAGAAGATTATATCAACGAGGAACGGGGAGAAAAATATCCAGCGTGTATTGACTTATGCCCAAAAGAAGCGATTTCATTAAAGGATGTTGAACAAATTGGTGAAGAAAAGCGTATTGACGCTGTTAAGCGACTTTTTGGTGATATTCTTGCAGAGTCCGAAGGATAAATCTATTTTTCTTTTTTCTTTTTTCTTTAATTTCTAGGCTTTAATTCAACCAGAATCATTAGTGAAGCTTATTGTCGAGACAATTGAACCTTTAAATGGTCGGATATATGATTATGCGGATCAGGGGGTATGTTTATTTACGATAGACATATATTTATGAACTACGTCAGTCATGGCCCGTAGATTTTCGTGTTTAGATTCATTAGGGATTCCTCCAATACTTTCATCCACGAAATACCCTCCACTGTCTTTACCTCCCTCACTACATTTTTTAACGTACTCCTCAACAGCTTTAGGGGGGCCTCTAATTAGTAACGATGCAGGAACATTTCCTTTTATTGTTACATAATTACTCATCATCTCATTCACCTTTTTAATATCCGTATCGTGAAACCAGTATATGAGTTTTCCTTTATTTTTCTTCGCAAATTCAGCTAAATATTCTAATCGATCAACATACCTCCCTTCAAAGAAAGGCATTGGATTTATGTCTCTTTGAATCATTGCTTCCATAACTTTTGTTAATCCTGGCTGTTAGTTAAGATTTATTCGGAGTTTTATATAAATATTTATTCATTTTCAATGTCAGTCAGTCCAAAAATTTTTGGCGAGTTTTCTTCTTGTATCCCACAATTTATTTTTCGATGCAAATGCCTGTATCCCATCCCCCTTATCTGCGTCCTTTATCTGCCACATTCCATTAACTGCTCCTATTAAACCTCCGGATAATGCTTCGAATCCTTGAGCAGTATAGAGATCTGCTTCCACTCCACGATTAATTATGAATTTCAACTGTCGTAGACCTTGCTGATTTTTTGATTTTAGTACTTCTAATAATTTAATCACTTCCAAATCCAGCTGATCATTAGGAACAACACGATTCCATAGATTCCAATCAACAGCTTTTCTTGCAGAATGCAAAGCACCAATAAAATTAATTTCTTTTACTCTCCTCCTACCGATTAATCGAGCTAACCGTGTTGTACCACCCCATCCAGGAGTAATCCCTACATCTACTTCAGGCATTCCCCATTTTGCTCTTTCAGTTGCGATAACAAAATCGCATACCATTGTTATTTCAAGTCCTCCCCCCACAGCATATCCATCGACAGCAGCAATCGTGATTTTATCCAAATCTTCCAGTTGGTTCGCCATATTCTGGTAATAACGTGCTCTTCGCATAATATCATTAGCATCTCCCCATGTAAACATCTCTTTTATATCATCACCAACACAGAAATGATCTCCAGCTCCTTTTATTACCAGAAATTTAATCTTTGTAGATTGTCTTATTTTCTCAATAGCATAGACTAATTCATCAGATAATCTCATACTTAAAGCGTTCATCACTTTAGGTCTATTAAGAGTAATCCAAGCAACTTTCTCTTTTTCTTCATAAATCAAATTTTCATATTCCATAGATGATCTTCTAACATTATGATTATTAAATGTTAAAGATCTTACAGGGTATTTAAAATTAGGAAAAATCTTTTTCTTCTATAATGTTCTGCTGAACCACGAAGTGGTTCATTGTACAGCTGATCCACGAAGTGCAAGACCTATAAAAGCATTCTATGATTCTTTATAATTAATCTAAAAAAAGCGGATAAACTATTGGATTATGGTTCTAGATGATTATTTTGGTCCAGCTGTTATTGATATGGACGAATTAAGAAAAAAACCAATAGAACATCGATTTGTACATGGATCTTTTCAAAATACTCACACTCGTTTCATTTTATGCTTTCCCAAAGATGATAACTATGGGGGACGCTTTATTCAGCACTTACAAGGGGGTTTAGGGGGAAATGAATACACTGGTTATTACAGTGGAGGTCTTTATCTCGCACTTCGGAATAATGCTTATTATGTTGAATCAAATCAAGGGCATACTGGTGATTTATCGGTATTGCGTAATCGTGGTTCAGTATTCGATTGGGAAGCAAGTGCAGCAACAGCTCAATATGGTCGAGAGTTCGCCAAGAAGGTGTATGACGAAGAACCTCATCACGGCTATCTTTATGGTGGTAGTGGGGGAGGTTATAGATGTATCAAATGTGCAGAAGCTCCAGTTAAAGCATGGGATGCATTTATGCCAATGATCATGTCATATCCCAGTTTTTTTACATTTTACGATTCCATAATCGCATTAACAGTTCTTATCTTAGGAGATAAAATTGAAGATGTTGTTGATGCTACTGATCCTGGGGGGAGTGGAGATCCTATTGGTACCTTGGAAACTAATTTACAGAAGGAAGCTTTAGCAAGACTCTACAAATCAGGATTTCCCCGTGGAGCAGAAGCACAACTACGTCCAAACCCATTCTGGCCTTATACAATGCAAATTCTTCCTGATCCAAAGCATTGGGATACATTTTGGGAAGAGCCTGGATTTGAAGGACATGACCAAGATCCTACTGTAAAAGCTCTACTCTTAGAAGAAGATGTTGAAGTAGAAGAAATACTTACTGTAAATCAAATCCGGTTTTTAACTGTAGAAAATCAATTAGATAAAGGGCTATTAGTTGATCTTCGGTTCTCAAACGAGGATAAGGTTGGGATTAGGGTAAAATGTGAAAACCCTGGAAGATATGTGGGTTGTACAATGAAATTACCTAATGGGCGTAAAATGTACTGCACCCATAATATAGATAACGTTTTAGTTGCCTTATTTTCTCAGCACAGACTCGATGATGTAGAGATAGGGGCCAAAGTACATATTGATAATCGCCGACTTATCGCATTTAGTCATCATCATCGACATTTTGTTAGTAATCGATATCCAGAAATGAATCAATTCTTTGTTGATGGTATCCACATTTACAAACCATCCTCTCGTTCACTAGACTATATTCCAGTACCCTCTGGGAATTTCCAGGGAAAAATGATTATTCTCCAAAATGCACAAGACTGTGATGCATGTCCTAGTAATGCTCGCGCTTATATCAGATCCGTGAAAGATCGATTAATAGATAATTTAGATGAGTATTTTCGTATCTACTGGACTGAAAATGCATGTCATATTCAACCAGTAACCTCTGCTGAATCAACTAGGTATATTCGATGGGGTGCTATAGTCTCTCAGGCAATGAATGATCTTATTAAATGGATAGAGGACGGTACATCACCACCACCCAGTACAAATTATACATTTGATGTTGATTCAGCCCTTCTGCTACCAACAGACGCCACTGAAAGGAAGGGTATTCAACCGACTGTCAATTTGAGGATCAAAGGAAAAAAAAGTGTTCTCGCAAATGTTAACAAAGCAATAGTATTAAATGGCGAAGCAGAAGCACCACCGAATACTGGTTACTTTATAAGAATAGCATGGGATTTTGATGGCTCAGGTACATTTCCACATAAAGAAGAACTAAATGGAACCGAAAGTAAAATAAAATCAACAATTTCGCATACATATAGTAAACCTGGTACTTATTTTGTGACTTTCCGAGTAATTGTCGAGCGTAATGGAGATAAAAAAGATTTAATACACCACATAATAAATCAATCTCGAGTTCGAGTGATAGTATCATAAAAGATAAGATTAAAGTGCTTGGAGATCAAAATGTAATTACTGCTCAAAATCATAATAAATCCTATATTATTATTCAAAATCGATATTTTGAGTTAAAATTTTTATCTGAAATTCGTCATTTTGAATTTATTCATGAAATATAAAGAAAAAAAATTATGCAAAATATCAGATTTTAGTCGGAGTGACCTAAAATTTCATAATAATTTAATTTTAATAACATAAACAATTTACAATATCAAACATCATTCTTAGAAATACTAAGAATTAAGTCAATACACAGATTGTATATGATTAAAAATTAGGAGGTTAGGTTAACCTAAGGTGAAATATTTGTCTGGAAAACAGACCAAAGAAAGTAACGAAGCTGAAAAATCAATAGTCGGTGTGTTTGTGTGTCGGTGAGGTATTAATATCGCAGGAATACTAGACGTTCCAGGAATCGTTGAAGAATTAAATAAGCTTGAAGGCGTAAAAGCATTTGAATATCTTAGTATGTGAACTGAAGGCGGATCTGGCTATATAAAGGAGCAAATCGTTGAAAATAAGTTAGAAAGAATCGTTGTCGCAGCATGTACTCCAAAAACCCATCAACCAGTCTTTCATGCAATCTTATCAGAAGCAGGGATCCCTCCACGATATTTAGAATTCGTCAACATCAGAGAGCATTGTAGTTTTGTTCATCAAGCCCTAGATATCAGAGATAAAGCTAATAAAAAAGCGATTGAACTTATCAGAGGAGGAATTTCTAGATCGCGTTTGCTTGAAGATGTACCTACTAAAACTGTCCCTGTGAATCCAGTAGCTTTAGTTATTGGCGGAGGAATTGCTGGATTATCTGCGGCAGTTGATCTCGGAGATGCCGGATATAAAGTTTATCTCGTTGAAAAGAATACTACAATTGGCGGTCGAATGTCGCAACTTGACAGGACTTTCCCAACGGATGATTGCTCCATCTGAATTCTCGGTCCGAAGATGTTAGAAACGAATCGTCATCCTAATATCGAAATTTTATCCTACAGTGAAGTTGTTAATGTAGATGGTTACATCGGGAATTTTCGAGTACAAGTAAAAAGAAAAGCTCGATTTGTTCTTGAAGATAAATGCACTGGATGTGGAACCTGTACAGAAGTCTGCCCAGTGTACACTAGTAATTATTTCGATGAACATCTCTCTGCTCGGAAGGCAATTGACATTGCTTTTGCCCAAGCGGTACCAGCAGTATCTCAACTCGATAGAGAAGTTTGCGTTGAATGTTTTGCTTGTGTTGATGCTTGTGAACAATCAGCAATCGATTTTAGTCAACAAGATGAGATTGTAGAGATCGAAGTAGGAACAATAATAGTTGCTACAGGTTGGGACCTCTACGAAGGCGACGATTACGGTTATGGAACTTTTGATAATGTTATTAACCAAATAGAACTTGAGAGAATTCTTGCTCCAAACGGTCCTACATATGGCCACTTAAAACGACCATCTGATGGTAAGCGACCCTCGAAGATATTATTTATCAACTGCGTTGGTTCAAGAGATGTTAATAAAAATGCTCACTGTAGCGTTATCTGTTGTAATCTATCTCTTAAGAATTCAAAACTTATCAAATCAGAATATCCGGATTCTCAGATTGTTGTTAATTACATAGATATGAGATGTGCTGGAAAAGACTACGAAGAATACTATAGAAGATCTCGTGATGCGGGAATATTGTTTGTTAAGGGACTCGTTGGAAGTATAAAAGAAGACCCATTAACGAAAAACCTGATAGTTCAATATGAACCTGTAGGAACTGATTCGGTCGTAAAGATGGAAGTTCACATGGTTGTGTTATCACCAGCGTCTCTCCCATCTAAAGGAACGCGAGAAATTGCCAGAGTATTAAATATGGAAAAAAGTCCAGATGGGTTCTTAAAAGAATTCCATGCTCGTCTTGATCCAATTAGTACGAAAGTAATGGGAATCTACCTTGCGGGCTCTGCTCAAGGCCAAAAAGAAATCGACAAGGCAGTAAGTCAAGCAAAAGGTGCCGCATCTACAGCGGGAATACCTATGGGTAAAGGGGAATACACCATGGAATTAATACGTGCTACACCTTCAGATGAACGGTGTGCGAAGTGTTATAAATGTATTGAGTCGTGCCCATATAGCGCAATTTCCGTAAATGAAACTGGGAATATCGTCGTGGATTTAATTAAATGTCGTGGATGTGGAACTTGTGCCGCGATTTGCCCCTCAAAAGCAATTGAATTAACCTATTTCAGAGATGATCAATTTATGGCATTAGTAGACGAATTACTACCAATGGAGGAATAGAGAGGTATCTAAAATGGCAGAAGAAGACGATATTAAAATAATTGTATATGCTTGCTGGAAATGAGGTTATGGTTCTGCTGACATGGCAGGGACCATTCGAGCTCAGTATCCGGAATCGATACGAAATGTGTTAGTCCCATGTACGGGGCGTGTTGGATCTGATTTAATTATGCGAGCATTTGGAAGGGGAGCTGACGGAGTAGTTATAAACGCTTGATACCCTGGTGAGTGTGACTATGAAACAGGAAACTATCATGCATATCGCCAAGTCGAATACACAAAAGAAATTCTGAAGGCCGTCGGAGTCAGTCCAGAACGGATTAGAATTATATATTGTACCGCAGCTGAAGGTCAAAAATTTCAAAAAGACGCGACAGAAATAGACGGGATTATTCGCAAATTAGGACCTAGTCCGCTACGACCAAAAGGCGACACACCGAAAGAAGGAAAAGCCGATGCGAAAGCAAAGGCTTAAAAAAATAATGTGTTTACTGATGAAGCTGAGTTAAAAAAACGAGAGCTCAGTTGAGGAAATGGGTGCACCATATGACACATAAAAGGTTTTAAAACCAAAAATTAATAAAAGTTTTAGAAAATAATACAAAAATATTTGAAATAAGTATTTGACAATTTATTACGAAAAGGAATTTGTAATTTTTCAAGAAACAAAAAATAGAGTTGAAATGCATGGATGCAATGGCAGAATATCTAATTAAAAGTGAAGACTTCTCTAAAATTCTGACAGCGTTGTTGAAGCATAAGGTAGTCGATAAGATTATCGGTGCTCAGCTAAGAGTTGATAAAAAATCGGGAGATCAAGACAGATTTACAGTTCAACCGATATTAGTAGAAAAAGAAGAGGAACTTGCTGACTTTCCCCTATTTCCTCTGATGGCATTTGGATATGCAAGAACTGATTCTGCATCTAAATTTCTGCATAAATCTGTTTCGGGTGCAATGAATGCAAAAGTAGGCTTAATCGCACGTCCCTGTGATACACGAGCAATAATAGAACTGGCAAAAATTAGGCAAATTAAGTTGGATAATCTCTTTATTATTGGTATTGAAGATAGAGGCATGCTTCCGAAAGCAGGACGAGAAATGAGGTCGATTAAAGATGTGGATGCAACCAAAATCGTTAAGGAAAAAGTAGGAGATTCGGGTCTCATTGTCAAAATGGAGGATGGGAGTACGAAAGAACTTAATTTAACAGTTTCTGAAAATTGCTTAAGATGTTATCGTAAGATCCCTGTAATTGCTGATCTTACAATAAGCGATCTAGGAATTCCGATTGATTCGGAGGAGATAATTTTAAAGGCGTACTCCGATAAGGGAATTGAATTACTGGAGAAATCAGGAATCAGTACAAAAGCATTACCCCCCGATGTTAAAAAGGCTCATGAAGATAAGTATACTAGTATCATTGAAGCCGCCAAAGAGAAACGATCAAAAGATTTAGAAGAATGGGATAAACTTTCTCAAGAAGAAAAAGTAGCAGAATTACTCAAATGTACTATGTGTAATACGTGTATCAGAGGTTGTCCTGTATGTTACTGTGTTGACTGTATATTACAGAAGAAAAGAAAGGATAAAACGATAGATAAGGTAACATATCAACTAACTCGAATTGCACATGATGCAGATAGATGCGTTGAATGTGGGAATTGCGATAATAATTGTCCCCAGAACCTCCCTCTCTCGTTGTATTTCCAGTCATTAAATGATTCGTTTAAACAGAAATTTGAATATGAAGCTGGAATGTCTATTGATGATACTCCCTTCCGTTCAGGAAAAGCTATTAGGGAAATGGAGTTAGAAAAAACTTAAATTTTTTTTACATTCTTTTCTATTGTTTATTTATGATGAAACATTTGAATTCTCCTTATTATCAATATTAATAATTGGGAGTAAAAATTTGACCGACTATCACACAATCGTAATTGGGGGTGGAATTTCGGGCTTAACTACAGGAGCTTATCTTGCTAAATCAGGTAAAAAAGTCCTTGTTATAGAGCAAAATTCTGTTCCAGGAGGTTACTGGACTTCTTTTATAAGAAATGGTATAATTTTTGACATTACAGCTCATTGGACTGTAGGATCACAAGAAGTAAACAAATTGCTTGAGGAGCTGGGTATGGCACCCTTAGAATTTTCACCTCATGAACCATTATCCCATTATATTAACACTAAAAATGGTTCTAAAATAATATTAACAAAAGACAAAGAACAGTTTATAAATTCAATTAAAAAGTCCTTTCCTATGGTTAAGGAAGAATCACTAAACAAATTATTTCAAATATCCCTAGCGATTGATAAAGAACTCAATTCGATCAAATATCAAAATCAAGAATTAATGTCTTTTTTTTCTAAACTTATTTTGAAAGTTAACAGTTTTATCAAATTAAGAAAAACGATTAGATATAGTATTAAGTCAGCGGCAAATCTTCTCCAAGAATTATTTCCGGGGGAAGAACTAGAGGGATTACGTAGTTCTCTTCACTCAATAGCACCAATAAAAGATATTTCTGCCATTGGAATGCTCGTTTTTATTGGTTTTGCATTGAAAGAGAGGGCATTCCACCCCGTTGGAGGCGCGAAAAAGGTTGCTCAAGCGTTTATTGAAGCTTTAGAAAAAAATGGTGGGGAAATTCTCCTTTCTCAAAAAGTTAAGAAAATATTAGTTGAAGATAAAAAGATTATCGGTGTAAAACTAGAAAACAATGAAAAATTTAAGTCCAAATTCGTTGTTTCTACAGTGGACGCCCATCAAACATTTTCCAAATTGTTAGATCCCAAACTTGTTCCCAATAAATTTAAAGAACGAATCGATTCTACTCCTCTTTCTGATACGTTCTTTATAGTCTCTCTTGTCACGGACATTAATCCTGAAATTTATGGGTTTGATAAATCCGAATTTTTTATTGGCTCATCTTTAAATTTTGAGGAAAGCATTGCTCCAAATAATCCTGGAAAATCAGGGTTTGTTATTACTATCCCTCACTACAAAACAGAAAGAGCAAAACCTAACACATATGGTATACAATTAGCGACCATAGCTACTTTTGATTACGAGGGATATTGGAATGCTGGGCCTAACCTACAAAGAGGGGAAGATTATAAGAAGTTAAAAGAAACATTTGCCTTTAAATTAATCAAAAGAGCAGAAGAAGTTATCCCTGATCTAAGTAATCATCTTTTGAATATTGATATTGCAACACCAATCACAATGCACCGATATACACTTAATTACCAAGGTGCTGCAGTAGGGTGGCATTATACAATTGTTAAACCTTGGAAGCAAAAAATTCCATTTATAAAGGGATTATTTATTGCGGGACACTGGACGGGACCGTCTGGTATTCCATCAGTGATATATTCAGGGAGGAGCGCAGCAGAATTGATTTTAAGACAAAATATAAGAACTATTTAATTTTTTAATGCAATGTTTAATTTTTGGAGAGTGTTTTTGACATAAAGCGAAAAACATAGCTTCATAGGTAGTTGAAGCACCTCCATACACATTTTTCACATTAAAGCCTTCAGATGCAAAATAGTTGTTAAAATTATCGAGAGAACCAAGGTTTGTTAGCCAAACACACCTCTTTCTAGTTAACCCCAATGCCGTAATTTCTTTAAATCCCTCAATTGTAACAGCATTATTAATTAATTTATAAACTTCAATAATTCTATCGCTATTTAGTTGATGGACTAGTTTTTTATGATAGTTCTGACAATTCCCCCAAAATGATAAGCTATTTTTATATTTCAAAAGAAAATTTTGAAATATTTTTAGAATTAAAGATTTAATAATCTAAAAATAGAACATCACCTTTTGATTTAGGTTTAGGGTTGATAAATTATATCATTTTTTTCATTCCTTTCTCAAGGTTTCAATTAGGTTTTTTTTTCTTTTTAAGCTCATACCAAATAAAAATCTTAGAACGTTTACTTTTCTAATAATTAATACCAAACCTAGAATTACCAAAAGTGAGGAAAAGCTAATTATTAAGTATTTTACAATAATTATTGTATCTATTTTAACGATGAAGAATCCTATGAGGACGATTATTGTCTGATGAAGCACATAAAAGGGCATTACAATCTCATTAAGAAATTTTCGTGATTTATTATTAACATTGAGATATTTCCTTCCAAGACTAAATAGCAATATTATCCAGCACCAACCATAAATCCCTCGGATTACCCAAAAGAGGAAATCACCTATAGAAAATTCGTAATCATAAAAGATTTCATCAGAAAAATAACTAAGTACAATGGTAAGTAATGCAGCAGAAATTATCCCTACAATAAGATTTAGCTTTTTATGTTTCTCAATAGATTTATCGAATTCATCGTTTGAGACTAATAAATAGCCATAAATAGTAAAAACTAATAATGAAAACAAGTTCCACCCACCAAATCGAGGAAGGCCACCTTCGCCTCCAAGAGGGTTAAAAATTTCAATGATAATAGGGAGAATAATTAATAATAAAAGGGCCCCAGGCTTATGAAAAAATGAACCTAGCTTTTTAAGTTTGCTTCCCCTCTTTTCTTTGCTTATAAAATTAAAAATTGGTAAGGTTAGGAGGGAAAAGAGGAATAGGAGGACAAGAAACCACAAATGAAGGCCGATCCAGGCAAAATTTCCCCCAAAGCCATATAGTCCCTTATAATATTGAAAAAAATAAAATTCAAAGAAATTTCCATCAAACAGAAGAGGATCAAGTATGTCTGCACTTATTCGCTCTATATAGACTTGAATCGAAATATGAGTAAAAATTCCGAATAAAAATGGAATCATGAGACGTACAAATCGAGCTAATATATATTTTTTCCCACTTACGAACTTCAATGCGAAAAAAGCACCCATTCCAGCAATCATAAAGAATAGTGGCATACCAATACCCGTTAGGAATGAAAAATATCCGATCATATACCTATCTACAACATTATTCTTGATATGCCAATCTTGACCGTCAAATAGTCTTGTAGAATGATATGTAAACACTAAAAATATCGCAATGATTCTTAACCAATCCAGATCATATCGACGTTCAAGCTTGGGTGGAGTTGCTTTTTCTTCCTTCATTTTGGTAATTCACCATCTTATAATCATAATTAATCCATCTTATTTATTTAAATTTATAACAGTTTGAAGGTAATCAAATCATGTTTAATAATGTTTAGTTATCAAAAGCTAGGGAAATTTACCTTTCATATTCTTAAAAACAAGGAGGAGATTAACCCATTCTTGTATGATTGGCTTAGGAAGGAATGGGAAACTGATCACTCTGAGGATCCTGATCAACCATGGACTTTAGAATGGTTAGATCTTTTAAAATTGATGAAATTCGAATTAAAGATAATTAATCGTGATTCTGTGAATCTCAGAAAAGAATTGATGGATTATAAAACCGAAACTTATAATTTTCAAAATGAATTAAATGATCGAGTAGCCGATATGGAGGAATCTATTTTAAGAGGAAGTTCAATTGAGCCTTTAACAGTTAATGGTGAGAATATGGAATTAATGAATGGCTATACCCGTTATAGGATCCTTAAAAAATATGATCAAGAGAGAATATATGCTTACGTTGGGACTTTAAAATGATTATTTCCACAAGTCTAAGCTGAAAAACTCCTTATTTTAGGAACTCTTTTGGGATTTGAACAGCGAATGTACATAATAGCCCACCTGTAAGAGGTGTCTCAATTGGTTCTACATTCGTAGGTTGATTAAATATTATATCCCAGTATTTCTTAGTGTATCCTGCACTACAATAGCAGAAGTGAGAAAAAAGCTCTTCTTTAGTACCGTTTTTGATTGCACCTCGTACCCAAGGACAATAACAACTAAAAAAGCCCTTCATTTCTTTATTTTTTGTCTGTAAATGTTTTTTTATCTGGTAAGGCATTTTTGTGGTAATAATTTTATCTCCTTCTCTTATTCCGGGGGAAATTGTTGGCGTATTTTTTACAAAATCTATTACATCTTCATCGATATATTGTGCAAATTCTAGGGTTCCTTCTTTTTGATGCTTTTGAAGTCTTTCAATGAGTTCTTGCTTTTTAACTTCTAAGAATTTATCAATATCATTAATTTTTAGAAATTCTTCTCTATCTTTCTCAATAAGTCCCGGACGCTCATGTAAACAAGGTTTTAATAACTCTATTGTTTTATTTTCACCGATTTTCTCTACTAATCTTTTCATAATTACTTTGGTAAATTCAGGCTTTTTCTCGGGATCAACACCTAATGGGGGAATTTCCATGTCTTCGAAAATCTCATCTTGTAGTTTCTTTCCGTGTTGATCAGCAATTCTTTGATAAAGATTATCCATTGCGTTATAAGATTCTATGATATCTATAATCTCAATGATATAATCGTTCATTTTTAAATAATTAGCATAATTGATTAATGCTCTTAAGAAGTCTAATACAAGATCTTTCTTACCATTTTCAATTAAATTTTCGGTGAATTTAATTATCTTCCCGTAAGGAATCTTATCTATATCATTGTTATCTTCTCTAAGAAAGATGTCAAATTCACTTAATCTGGAGATAAATATGACTGTTTGCTCTTTGGAAACACTATTCTCTGAGAGGTATTGCATAAACTCTTTTTCTTTCAAAAAATTACACCTTCTTAAGATAAGGATTTAAGAAAATTAATTTGAGATACAATTATAAGTTCACTGTATTATTTAAACAGTGTTTACACTAGATTTTTAGACAATCAAAGATGATGAAGATAGGGAATCGTTCCCATCCTCCCTCTGCAAATAATTCGGGAAAAGATTGAAGTGCTTTAACACTCGGTTTTGGTTCTCTAATCTCTCTGATCAGTAATCCCGCTTCCTTAAGTCCTTTACTGTATTCTGCCAATGTTCTATCAAATTGCCATAGAGGAACATCCCCAAACCATTGAATTTCGCATGCCCCAGTTTCAAAATATCTATCAATTATTCTGTATCTGTATTCTTCCCGACGTCTTGTGTCAGATGGGAGTCTTATCCCTAGAGCACCGTGTCGAGCGAATACGGGGTGCAAATTCGACCATATAAATCTGCCTTTTTTTTTAAGAATTCTACCTATCTCTCTAAAGGCTTGTTTATAGTCCAGGATGTCAACCATTACGATATTTGAAACCACAAGATCAAATGAATTACTTTTAAATTCACTTAAATCATCTAAAGAAGCCTGAAAAAAAGTACATCCCAGTCTTTGGGCTTCTTCTTTCTTTCTACAGTAGTTAATGAAAGTTTGTGAAAAGTCGACTCCTATAGCATTTGCTCCCTTTTGAGCTAATTTTCGGGTCAGGTATCCATTCCCGCATCCTGCATCAAGTATGTTTTGCCCCTTTATATCACCCATCAGCTCCCACAATACTGGATCTATGATTACTTGACGATTAAAATCTCCGGTATCACCCTCTAACTTCTCATGATACTCTATCCAATATTTGCTGTTAATTTCCCATTTATCTTGTGTATCTTCACTTGTGATTGCCTTGGATGGTTTGAGTTCGGATATAGTGGTGCGTCCTTCCCACAGAAGGTTCCTCAACGGTGTTAATTTATCCTCTAAAATAAATACTTCCTCAAGTGTGCCTTCCGTCCCCTTTCTTAAATGCTCAGGCCTCCAATTTGGTTTCCAAGGTCCAGGTTCTTCGATGTTTGAGATCAAATTTGATTTATTTTGTTGCCATGGATGTGTTCCAGAATATTCAGCGAAGAAAAGGTCATAATGAGAGTCTTCACATTCTTTACACCGAAATGAATAAGCATAAACCTTATCCCAAAATTTTAAGGGCTTCACAGCTGGTGGATTGCAATCTCCGCATATTAATTGGTTATCATGAGGACAATAATACAGCCAACTAAAGTGATGGAACTTGCCACACTTGGAACACTGGAATTTTGCATGCCAACCGCATCTATAAATAATCTTTTCACTGGTAAATAGCCCCTCTCTGATTGGATAATTCTCCTCATATTGTTTAATCATTTTACAATAATAGCAAGGTTGTGGATCTAAAGGTTCGTAGAAGTACATAATTTCAATAAACACCATATTCGTTTTTCAATTTTTCCCAATTTACCTCTAAGATTTCAAATAACTTTTATTTCTTGAAGAATTTTCCTCAATCATGACATCACAGTTAAAAAAAACCTTATTGAGCTTGAACATGATAAAGTTTTAGCTGAAGTTGAAGAGCGACTTACTCAAGGAGAAGATCCAATGAAAGTCTTCGAGGAGGACACATTTTAAGCTCAGGGTGCGAGGTTCCTCCGACATGTAAACCTGAAAATTTCAAAGCGTATCTTAAAACAGGTAAAACTTATCAATTGTCTAAGGAATAAGACTTTTTATTACATTATTACAATTCATTTCTGTTTTTTTTCTTTTTTAATAGCATCCAACAAACGTTGTACTTCATAAGATTCTGGATATCTCTCAAAGATTTTTTCACAACATTCTATCGCAAGATTAAACTCTTTTAATTCCCGGTACGCTAATGCTAAGTTATACCAAGTCTCATATTTGTCAGGTTTTATTTCAACGGCTTTCTTATAACATTCAATTGCTTTCGTTGAATCACCTTTTCCATTATAAGCATTACCCATATTGTTCCACCCTTCATGATCCTTTGGATCTAATTCCATAACCTTTTCATAGCACTCTATGGCTTTATTATAATCTCTATGTTCTCGATAAGCATTACCCATATTATATAATACATCCACGTCATTCGGTTTGAGTTCC
>Ga0209536_100005516_pt1 | contig 19609 bp, 15 predicted proteins | sample DeeMarSeWOR28_12_FD_187461 | JGI IMG/M metagenome (GOLD analysis project Ga0209536, IMG submission 187461) | Marine sediment microbial communities from White Oak River estuary, North Carolina - WOR-2-8_12 (SPAdes) (version 2) | ecosystem: Environmental > Aquatic > Marine > Intertidal zone >...
TGGTGGGCCTTCCGAACAACGAGGCCGAATGCCGCAAAGTGTTCGATTTCGCCAAAGAAATGGGTATCGAAACGATAGTCTCCGAGCCGCCGGAAGATGCTTTCGATTTAATCGACAAACTTTGTAAGGAGTATAAAATCAGCGTCGCGCTTCATAATCATCCGAAGCCTTCGCATTACTGGGACCCGGACACGGTTTTAAGGGTTTGTAAAGGCCGCAGCAAGTGGATAGGAGCATGCGCCGATACCGGCCACTGGACGCGTTCCGGTGTCGATCCGCTCGAAGCCGTCAAGAAGCTCGGTGCGGCAAAGCGCATTATCAGCCTGCACTTCAAGGACCTCAACGAGTTCGGTAACCGCAGTGCGCACGATGTTCCCTGGGGCACGGGTGTAAGCCAGGCTGGGGCGATATTGGCAGAACTTAACCGGCAGAAATTCAGCGGTGTATTCTCGATAGAGTACGAGCACAACTGGCTCAATTCGATGCCGGAGATATCAAAATGCGTGGCGTTCTTCAGAAAAACCGCCGCTGAGCTTAGCGACGTAAAGTTCAAAGATGTTTTTAAGAAGGACCTTTCCAATGCCTTAAGGGGTGGGGATGCCTGGGCTTTTGGCGCCGATGGTGTCCTTGGACAAACACCGGATGGACACGGCGATATCTGGACCAAAGAACGCTACGGCAACTTCATACTCGATTTGGACTTTAAAATCCCGGAAAAAGGCAACAGCGGCGTATTTATCCGCTGCGGGAACCTGAGGGACTGGATCAACACCACAATTGAAATCCAGATTCACGCCACTACCGATGGAACAAAGCACGGCCAGTGCGGCGCTGTTTATGACTGCCTGTCGCCCTCGAAGGATGTTAACAAGAAGCCGGGCGAGTGGAACCACTATGTTATCACCTGTCTGGACAACAAGATTTATGTCAATCTCAACGGCGAAGATATAATCGATATGGACCTGAACCAGTGGACCGAAGCGGGGAAAAATCCTGATCCGCCGGTCGCCGCGGGAACGAAAAATAAGTTCCGCGACGCCTACAAGGATATGCCGCGCGAGGGATATATTGGCTTTCAGTATCATGGTAATCCGGTATGGTTCAGGAATCTTAAAATCAAATCGCTTGACTAAGACTGATTACAATGAGGTATAAACGAATGAACAGCAAGAAAAACAACATCATAGTCCGCAACAGTGTATTTCTGGTCATAGCGGTTCTGGCTTTTAATTTGTTCAGCCAGTCGGTCACGTTAGCGGGTAAGGATTCATCGCAGGGATGGATCTCGATATTCAACGGCAAGGACCTTACCGGCTGGGACGGCGATCAGCGCTTCTGGTCAGTGAAAGACGGTGCCATACACGGCGAGACCACACCCGAAAATCCCACTCGCGGTAACACGTTCATCGTCTGGCGGGATGGCGAGCTCAAAGATTTCGAGTTGAAGATCAAGTTTCGTCTGATGAGTGGTAATTCCGGCGTCCAGTATCGTAGCAAAGAGGTCGATAAATGGGTCATTGGCGGATATCAGGCTGAGGTGATAAATAATCCCGAAATGGCCGGATTTCTCTACCATGAGCGGGGACGCGGCTGGCTGGTCAATGTTGGCGATCTTATGGTCATCGACGAAAACGGCGGCAAAGAAGTTATCAGCAACGTCTCCGATGCCAAAGAGCTCATCAAAGCCGGCTTCTACAAAGAAAAGGACTGGAACGAGTACCACATCATCGCGCAGGGTAACCACCTGAAGCATTATCTCAACGGCTATCAGACAATGGAGTTGATCGACAACGATCGTCTTACCAATCCATCCGATCCGAAGGATCTCCGCGGCGCCGCCCGGCAAGGGCTTTTGGCTCTACAGCTTCACGCGGGTGACCCTATGGTTGTGGAGTTCAAGGATATTCGCGTCAAGCATCTCGATGAGAAATATGGCGATGCTCAATTGGTCTTTAACGGCAAGGACCTGAACGAATGGACTACTAAACAAAGTTCGGGTAAGGCCGACAAGTGGGTAGTCGGAAAGGCGAGAGTCTCGCCGGATAATCCGAAAATGCTGGTTGCCGCCGACGGCAAGGGCGAGATGATTAACCTGACTCCCGAGCATGGCGCCAGTCGGGATATTTACTCGAAGGCGGAATTCGCGGAGTTCGGCGACTGCCGGATAGAGCTGCAGGTAATGGTGCCGCAAGGCTCCAATTCCGGCATTTACGTTATGGGCGAATATGAAATTCAGGTGCTGGACAGTTGGGGCCGGCGGAAAATGACCGGCGGCGATATGGGAGCGGTTTATGGCGCCAGCCCGCCGAAAGTTAATGCCAGCAAAAAACCCGGACAGTGGCAAAAATATGTCGTAGATTTCCAGGCGCCGAAATTCGATTCGTCCGGGAAAAAGACCGAAAAGGCCAAACTGCTCAAGGTAGAGCTTAACAGCCAAATCCTGCATGAAAACCTTGTAATGGATAAAGAAACACCCGGCGGTGTTTCAGGCAAAGAAGAACCGACCGGGCCATTGATGTTCCAGGGCAACCACGGGCCCGTGGCGTATCGCAATATCATTATTAAGCCTCTAAAGAATTAGCACAGTTGCAGCCAGAGCATGAATTTGTGATATCGCTTATTTGTTGCGTTTGCTGGGACTAAAACAGTTGTGAACGGGCGACTTCGGCAGCAAATTAGTCGAATGTACGCTTGACTTTAGGGAATTGCCGTGCTATATTGCCCGGCAACATTGAAAGCTGAAGTTTAATCGAATTTGTTAAATTTGTGGAGCTAATAAACGATGAGTGATCAAAAAACAGGTAAAGGAATAGACAGACGGAGTTTTCTGCGTTCGACAGCAGCGGTTGGAGCCGGTTTAGCGTTTTCGCCGATTATGGGAAAGACAAAAGCAGCAAGTGCTGACACGATTAACGTAGCTTTGCTCGGAGCCGGGGCACAGGGTCAGGTCTTAATGGATGCCTGCCGGAACATCCCAGGAATTCGGTTCAAGGCCGTTTGTGACATTTGGACAGCTTACAATCAGAAACGCGTCTCACGTATGCTCAAAGCCTATCGCCACGAACACAATGCGTATGTGGACTACAAGGAAATGCTCGATAAGGAAAAAGACCTTGACGCGGTCATCGTAGCCACGCCTGACTTCTGGCATTCCCCGCATACGGTAGCATGTCTTGAGGCTGGGCTGAACGTCTATTGCGAAAAAGAGATGTCCAATACGCTCGACGGCGCCAAAAAGATGCTGGAAGCAGCGAATAAATCGGGCAAGCTGCTTCAGATCGGCCATCAGCGCCGAAGCAATCCTCGCTACAGACATGCCTATGACAAGCTGATAACCGGCGCAAAGTTGCTGGGCAAGATAACCACGATCAACGGCCAATGGAATCGCAGCAAAGCGGCGTGCGAAGATTTGGGCTTCCCAAGAAACGCCCAGATCGACAAAGCCACACTGGAGAAATTCGGTTTCGAATCGATGGAGCAGTTTAGAAACTGGCGCTGGTACAAAGGGCTCGGGGGAGGCCCGATCGTTGATTTGGGTTCGCACCAGATCGACATTTATAGCTGGTTCCTCGGCGCCAATCCGAAAGCTGTCATGGCCAGCGGCGGCATCGACTACTGGAAAGGGCATGACTGGTACGACAATGTCATGGTCATTTATGAGTACGAGGTTGACGATCGGACCGTCAGGGCGTTTTATCAGACAATCACGACCAACAGCAGCAACGGATATTTTGAGACCTTTATGGGCGACGAGGGTACGCTGGTCATCTCCGAAGCAGCCGGACGCGGCACGGTTTATCGTGAAGTATGGGTTCCACCGGAGAACTGGGAAAAGTGGGTCAAGATGGGTTTCATCAAGTTACCGGTCGAGCCAGAAGAGGAGAAACCCGCTGGCGATGCCGTGCTGGACGTGCGCGAGTCGCCGAAGCCGCCGAGCTATGACATCCCGGTTACGATGGAAGGCAAACCGTATCATCAGCCGCACCTTGAGAACTTCTTCGATGCCCTTAAAGGCAAGGCCAAGCTGAATTGCCCTGCTGAGGTCGGATACGAAACGGCAGTGACGGTATTGAAAGTGAATGAAGCAGTGGCGGCCGGCAGGAAGCTGGAATTTAAGCCGGAAGACTTCGAGGTATAAATGCTCGTTTGAACGGCCGCTCTTGACAATAAATATTAATGTATTGAGAGAGAAGGATTGGGCTTACATTGAGAAAAGGATTGATATTCAAAAGCTTCTTGTGTTTGCTGGTCTTGTGTCTTTCTGCCGCTGCTGCTGGAACCGAGCAGAAGCTTCTCGGCGATGAAAGTGACGGCAGCCGGGCGCATCCGATTCATCGGCTCGAATTGTTCGCCGAACCCGGTGAACAAGGTGCCGAACCTGTTGAGATTGATCCGAATATCGACACCAGCGAAGAGGTGCTGCTGCCTTTTTCCACACGCCGGACGTGCGGCAGGTGTCACAGCTACGAGATCATCAACAAAGGCTGGCATTTCAATGCTGTCGATCCGAACGCTGCGAGCGGACGGCCGGGCCAGCCATGGATATATGTCGATGCCAAAACCGGTACGCAAATACTTCTTTCTTATCGTTCCTGGCCGGGCACATTCAAGCCCGCTCAGTTCGGCCTGAGCGATCCCGAATTCACAAAGATTTTCGGCCGGCAGACACCGGGCGGCGGCGCCGGAGAGACCGACGATGAAGTAGAGGTCATGCGACAGTACGTCTCCGGTAAGCTGGAAATTAACTGCCTGAGCTGCCACAACGCGGACCCGCGGCAGGACCAGGGCGGGCCGGCCGGATACGCCGTGCAGATAAGCCGCGGCAATTTCCGCTGGGCGACGGCTGCATCTTCCGGCCTGGCTACAGTCACCGGCTCGGCCAACGATATGGATGAAATGTACGATCCTTTCGATCCGTTCTCGGTTGAATCTGCACAAAGAGGAACGAGAAAGCCGCCGGCCATTACGTATCATAAAAACGTGTTCGACCATGATAACAGCGTGTTCTTTAATATTGTTAGAGAAGTCCCTTCGCATCGGTGTTATTTCTGCCACTCGGATCTCTACATAGGCGCCGAAGGGACCGAAAAATGGTCCGAGGACGAGGATATCCACCTGAAATCGGGGATGACCTGCGTCGATTGTCACCGTAACGGCATCGACCACAACATCATCCGTGGATACGAAGGCGAAGAGGATGTATCGGATAATGAGCTCGCGGCGACTTCCTCCTGCGAGGGTTGTCACCTCGGAGAACATTCCGCTTCGGAGCCGACCGCCGGTCGTTTGAGCGCCCCGGTTCCCGAGCACCGCGGCATCCCGGCGGTGCATTTCGAAAGACTGACCTGCACTGCCTGTCACTCCGGCCCGTGGCCCACCGACGAGCCGCACTTCACCAAGACTTCAATGGCCCATCGACTCGGGACGCCGAACGTGAATAAGGCCCGCGAGATGCTGCCGCATATTGCTTCTCCTGTTTTCGCAAAACAGGCAGACGGTAAAATCGCGCCTCACAAACTTATTTGGCCTGCATTCTGGGGCGTTCTCAAAGCGGACAGTGTAACGCCTATTGAGCTGGGAACTGTCGAGAAAATTATTGGGAACATTCTCTCGAAGGAGAAGCTCCCGTTCTCTGGTGACTGGCCCGATTTAGCGGCCGACCATATCGTTGAAGGCCTGACCGCTCTGGCTTCAAGTGGTTCAGTTGAAGGAAAAACCGTATATGTTGCCGGCGGCAGATTATACAGTCTTGACGATTCGGGCAAACTGGATGAACAGGAGAACCACCCCGCGGCGAAGCCTTACATGTGGCCCATCGGCCATGATGTCAGACCAGCGGGCCAGTCTTTGGGTATTCGCTATTGTACGGATTGCCACGGCACTAAGGCGCCTTTCTTCTTCGGGGACGTTACTGTCGATACTCCTGTTGTTGCAGCACGAGATTCTAAAACAATGATTGAGTTTCAGGATATATCGCCATCCTATACCTGGGCGTTTGCTTTCTCATTCGTTTTCCGTCCCTGGATGAAGATTGTTCTTATTGGTTCATGTACGCTTATCGCATTGGTTTTATTGTTATATGTGTTGAAGGCCCTGGGTTGCGTTGTCAAAACGCTGGCTGGAGAAAATTAGTATTTCTTATAGAAAATTTGTGAGTGAAATGTCCCAAATGAAATCGAAACGAAAACAAAGTATCATAGTTATTTTAAGGATGCTCGCGTACCTGTTGGCATTGGTTAGCTTTGTGGTTTTGGCATTGACCGGCTTTTATCCGGTCCTTATTTTGGGCGAGCACATTTCCGGCTATCTCGTGATGTTGCATGTGACTTTTGCGCCGGTTTTAACGGTCTGCGTGGCAGTTCTTGCCGTTATGTGGGCGAGCAAATGTCGCTTTACTGCCGGCGACTGGCCGTGGTTCGAGCGTATAGTTCAGCGCGTTACTTCGGTCAAAAGCGTCGACAAAACAGCGAAGAGCAAAAGCTCGGGTCTCGGGCAGAAAATAACTTTTTGGCTTATTATCTTTTTAACTTTACCGCTGGCTCTTTCGATTGTTATAAGCATGTTTCATTTTTTCGGAACGCATTGGCAGGAACTTCTTTTAGGATTTCACCGGGATATCGCTTATATATTTACTGTGGTCGTTGTCGTTCATACCTTCCTGCTGATTCGTGCTACAGCAAAAAAATAGTTTCCGAATTGGCTGTTCTATTATATACTTTGCGAAAATCCTGACTCAGATTAAAGCCTTATCCATTGTGATAGGCTTTCGGTTTATATAGCGTATACTTACATACAAAGGGGCTCTTTTAGAAGGGCCGGAAAGGAGTAAAAGCCGATGGCCAAGGTAAAAGTCGCTGTAGTCGGGCTTGGATTTGGTGCCGAGTTCATTCCTATTTATCAAAAGCATCCGGATGCTGAATGTTATGCAATTTGTCAACGGAACGAAGAGCACCTCAACGAGATAGGCGACCAGTTCAGCATCGAGAGGCGTTTCACAAAGTTCGAAGACCTTTTAAGCATTGACGAGCTGGATGCAATCCATGTTGTCTCGCCGATTGCCGATCACGCCTGGATGTCACTTGAATCCCTGAATGCGGGCAAGCACACCTGTTGCACCGTCCCGATGGCTACCACCACAGAGGATTGTCTCGCTCTTGTCGAGGCGCGAGAGAAATCGGGCAAAGTCTATATGATGATGGAAACCGCGGTATACAGCCGGGAATTCCTCTACGCCAAAGAGCTGGTCGAATCAGGCAAATTAGGCAAGATACAATTCCTTCGCGGCTCGCACCAGCAAAACATGGGCCTGCCGGGCTGGCCGGATTATTGGTACGGTTTTCCGCCGATGCACTATGCAACTCATGCCGTAAGCCCGTTGTTGTGTCTTGCGAAAAAGCGTGCCGAGTCTGTCGTCTGTCACGGCTCAGGTCGGATTCAGGAAGATTATATCGAAAAATATAATTCTCCTTTTGCTGCTGAAACCGCTCTTATCAAGCTCGCTGATTCCGACCTTGCCTGCGAGGTGACCAGATCGTTGTTTAATACGATAAGGCAATACAGGGAAAGTTTTGACGTTTACGGCACAGAATTGTCGTTCGAATGGGAGCAAACAGCAGGTGAAGGCCCGGTCATCTATTCCGGCTATGAAGATGTCGAGAGAATAGAGGTTCCCGATTATGGACACTTGCTGCCGAAGGAAATCGCTCCTTTCACGGGGCATGGCGTTTATGACGAAGAGCACGAGCATACGTCTTTCATTCAGGGCAGCGGTCATGGCGGTTCTCATCCGCACATGACTCACGAGTTTGTTCGTGCGATTGTCGAAGACAGGAAATCCTCTGTCGATGCTGGAACTGCGGCGAACTGGACGATGGTGGGAATCTGCGCCCACGAATCGGCAATGAATGACGGCAAGAGAATCCAAATTCCACAGACCGATTAGCTATTTTAGATTGTGGATAAATTTTTCGGAATACTGTAAAAAACTGGTTGTTTCGAAGCACAACTGTTATATTTATCGTGAATAATCCGGTAGCGTGCCGGTGGTATATATATTCATGGTAGTTTATTAAGGAGAAAAAATTATGAGTAATGGAGCACTGCCAGACTATGTCAGTATGGCCAAGCCTAATCCGGCTGAGAATCGGGCGCCATGGTACAAAGGGACTGCACCTGTGTATGCGGGCATTTTCCTTTGGGTTGCCTTCTATATGGAGATTGCCCAAGGCACAATTTCTCAGGCTGGTTTGGGTCTCAGTCTGCTGGGGCTTGTCATCGCGGCCCTTATCTGTCACTATCTCTTTTATTTGGTACCTGGATTGTTAGGCATGAAAACGGGGTATCCCCTGTATGTTGTAGGTTCCTCGACCTATGGCACAAAGGGCGGCTTTTTATTGCCGGGCCTGTTGATGGGTTTGCTGCAGTTCGGCTGGCTTGCTGTTAACACTGCCCTCGCAACCGATTTCATCCTGCAGGCAACAGGTCGGGAATCAGCAGTATCAGTAGTGGATGAAGCTCTTGTGTTCAACGGCAGTGCCGCCTTTACTATTATAGCGATAATCTGGGCAGCAGTGGCCGTCTTTATGGCTATCAAGGGTATTCAGTATGTCGGAAAAGTGTCCACTTATTTACCGATTGTACCGCTTATTATGATCCTCATAGTTTTCTTCAGCAATGTCGGAACTGTTGGAGATTTTACACCTGCAGAGGATGGTAAGCCCCTAATCGGATTTCTGACGATAATTGCAATTGTAGTAGGCTTTTTTGCTACGGCAGGTGCCGCCGGCGTGGACTTTGGGATGGGTAACCGCAACGCCAAAGATGTCCAGCTTGGTGGACTTGTGGGGATTGCTTTGGCTATCGTCGTTGCCGGCGGTTTGCCACTTATTGCCATTGCAGGCGCGCATGGCGCCAATCCTGAGTTAGGGAGTTTTAAATTTGACTCTGTTATCGAAACACACTTTTTGTCCAAGATTATGTTTATCTTATTTGCCGTAGCGAGCTTCCCGGCAGCATGCTTTTGCTCATTTATTGCCGGCAACAGCATCGGAACGATGTTTCCCAAAACGAACAAGACCGTTATGGTCGCGATAGGAGCTGTCGTAGCCGTCATTCTCGCAGCAACAGGCTGGGCACTAAACTTGGCCGGTGTTTTCGGAATCATCGGCGCTTCCTTCGGCCCGATATGCGGCTCGATGGCTGCGGACTATTTGTTGAGCGGACGCAAGTGGGCGGGGCCACGAAAAGGGATTAACCTTGCAGGCTATATTGCCTGGTTGGTAGGCTTCGTCGTTGCAATATTACCGATGGTCGGCATCCCCTACCTGGTCGATAAGGGGAAATTCAGCTTCATTACGCCGGCGCCGGTTATTGCTTTCGTGATCGGCTTTGTCCTGTACTATGTACTTGCCAAAGCTGGCTATGAACCGCCGGTAGTTGAGATGAAAGCTACTCCTGCTGAAGCTGCACCGGAACCGGCACCTGTCGAAGCTGCTCCAGAGCAAGCTCCTGCTGAAGAGGCCAAGGAAGAAGAAAAGAGTGAGTGATAATTAGAGATTTTATGAATTATATCACTGCTCGAAGAATTTGATTCATACGGCAGGGATTCGGGAATAAACTGGATTCCTGCCGTGTTTTTATAGAAATTCTGATATAGAGCTAAAGGCATTAATAACATACACTTGTGAGCATGTTTTTTGTGAGTCATATCTTTCTGATCGTATAAATAAAAGAAAAAATATACTTTTGAGCGGGTTGACAACGTCATACAAATAAGATACCATCAGTGCTCCGGTTTTGTGGCTGATGTGTAGTTCAATAGTGATAAGTTTCGTTAATTGTATAGAATTTATAATTTTGAGGTAAAAAGGAAATGATGACGAAAAATTTTGGTTCAATTATTAAAATCTGTATCTGTATGTTGGTTGTGATGTCATTATGTTTTATCCCTTCCTGCAAGAAATCGGAACCTTCCGAAAAGGCTCCATCAGAACATCCTGCACCGAGTACGATTAAGCCGGTCGCGGAAAAGCCCGAAGAACCTGCCGAAACCGTGGCTGAACCTGTTGAAGAAGAGCCCGCCGAGGTTAAAGCAGAAGAGCCGGCTGTCGCTCCGGTTGCTGCTGCAGGTATGGTTCCTATTGATATTAAACTACCCAAGCCGATGTTTGTCGGCACGCCCCAGGATACAAAAGTGCCTAATCTCGAAAAACCGCTGGGCAAGGCGCGTCCTCCCTTCCTGGCTCCTGAGGGCGCAACTAACGTAGCCTTAGGCAAGCCGATTGCCAGCAGCGATGAAGAGCCGATAATCGGCGAGATCGAAATGATCACCGACGGTGATAAGGAAGCCGCTGACGGCAGCTATGTAGAGTTGGGCCCGTTTGTGCAGCACGTCACAATCGACCTGGAAGCAATGCACGAGATATATTGTATTGTGGCTTGGCATTATCATAAGCAGGCACGCGTTTATTTTGACGTGGTCGTGCAGGTTGCTGATGATGCTGATTTTATTACTAACGTTAAGACCGTCTTTAACAACGACATCGACAACTCTGCCGGAATCGGCGTGGGCAAAGATATGCATTACACGGAAACTAACGAGGGCAAGCTTATCGACGTGCTAGCTCAGGGCATCAAGACTCGTTATGTCCGCCTCTATAGCAACGGCAATACCAGCAACGACCTGAACCACTATATAGAGGTCGAGGTTTACGGCAAGCCGGTACAGTAACATGGCTAAAAAAGGTTGCGTCCTAATTTTGGCCGCGACAATTGTTGCGCTTGCGCTGCGCTTGCCGCGGCTCCAGCAGCGTCCAATGCACGGCGACGAAGCGGTTCACGCCATCAAGTTCGAGGAATTACTTGAGGAAGGGGTCTATAAATACGACCCGGAAGAATACCACGGCCCGACGCTTAATTACCTGACGCTGATTCCTGCGAAGCTGGCTGGCGCCGAAAGCCTTGCGCAGGTAAGTGAGTTCACCTTACGTATTGTGCCCGTCTTTTTCGGAGTTTGCCTGGTGTTATTGCTTTTGCTTGTCGTGGACGGTCTGGGAAAAGCGGCCGCGGTTTACGCCGCAGTGCTGACCGCCATCTCAGCGGCAATGGTTTTTTACAGCCGATACTATATTCAGGAGGTGCTCCTGGTCTGTTTCACCTTTGGCGCAATCGTCTCAGGCTATAGATACACTCGCAGCAAAAACATCGCATGGGCATTATTAACCGGAGCGTTTCTTGGTCTTATGCACGCCACCAAAGAAACGTGTATTATCGCTTTTGCCGCCATGTTCTTGGCTGTACTGCTCACACTCCTGACGGGGCGCCCGAAAAGCTTTATTGCGGATCTCGTCAAAGCAGTAAAACCATCGCATCTTATTGCCGGTATCGCGGCCGGGGTAATTGTCTCGGCGTTATTTTTTTCGTCGTTTTTGTCCAATCCCGGCGGCATTCTCGATTCAGTCCGAACATATGCTACGTATTTCAATCGGGCCGGCGGCAGCAACATGCACGATCACCCATGGCATTACTACCTCAGAATGCTCATTTATTTTCGCTACGGCGGCGGCCCCATCTGGACCGAAGGGCTTATTGTATTATTAGCCGCGGTTGGTTTTATCGCTGCAATAATGAAAAAAGGCCCGGCCTCTGTCAATATTCAACTGCTCCGGTTCATCGCCTTCTATACCCTCATTATGACCGTCGTCTATTCCGCAATCCCGTATAAAACGCCCTGGTGCCTATTAGGATTCCTGCACGGCATGATTCTATTGGCCGGCGTCGGGGCGGTAGTTTTAGTCAGGCTTGTGCCCAACGTCCTGCCGCGTTTAATCATTCTCTGTCTGTTATTCGACGCTTCGGTCCACCTGAGTTGGCAGGCCTATCGATGCAATTACATCTATTATGCCGACAGCCGCAATCCCTACGTTTATGCTCACCCGACAAAGGACGTGTTTACTGTCGTGCAGCGGGTCGAGGAAATGGCTGGAGCGATGGAAAAGATGGCCCGGGAAAATCCGGATAAGGTCAGGATGTACATTCAGGTGATTTGTCCCGGCAAAGATTACTGGCCGCTGCCCTGGTATTTCCGGCGTTTCCAGAAAGACGTTATCGGCTGGTGGGACCACGTGGAACCGGACACTCCTTCAGCACCGTTGATTATCGCATCGCCCGAAGTCGAGGCTGAACTGACCAACAAGCTCTATAATCTGACGCCCCTCGAAGACCGGCAGATGTACCTGTTTTTGTTTGAGAAGCCTTACTATATGTGGCTGCGTCCGAAGATAAAATTAGTTGGCTTCGTAAGAACCGATCTCTGGAACTACTTCTACCAGCAGAAGGCAGAGGCGGCAATGTAACTTTAAGTTTAAATTTTTAAGATTAAAACTTTTATGACCGAGCCCCCACAAGAAACTTGCTTTGTCAATCCCGATGTCCATCGGGGTGCTTCGATTGACGGCATGAAGCGTTTTTCGCACGAGGCAATGGCGACTACGTTTGAGCTGCTAATTGTTCACAAGGATGAACGCTACGCTGCTCAGGCAGCGGCAGCGGCTTTCGATGAGGTGGATAGACTCGAACGTGAGCTTAGCCGGTTTATCGAAAACAGTGACGTCGCCCGAATCAATAACCTGCCCGCCAATCAATCCCTGCAACTCGGCCTCGACACTTTCGAATGCCTGAAGATTGCCAAGAGAGTTTATGCCGAAACCAACGGAGCTTTCGATATCACAATCGGCACCCTGCTTAAATGCTGGCGTAGCGATGATGGTCCCGATAGACGTGCATCGGGGCGATCCCGATGGACATCGGGATCGCCTAAAGAGATCCCGATGGACATCGGGATCGCCCGGATGCATACCGGTACGAACCTTATAAAACTAAACGAGGCCGAACATACGATCAAGCTGTCGGCGAGTCCGGTTCAAATCGATCTCGGCGGTATCGGCAAAGGCTACGCTGTCGATCGCGTAGCAGAGCTGCTGCGTGAGTGGAGCATCGATGTCGCCCTTATATCAGGCGGCTATAGTTCGGTCCTGGCCCTTGATGCGCCGGTGGCGAGGGCGTCCCGCCCTCGAATCGCGGGCAGGATGCCCGCGACACACAAGGCCAGGATGGCCTCGCCACAAAAAGGCTGGCCTCTGACGATAACCAATCCGGCCGGAGATAAAGAAATACTGGCACGACCGTTTTTGAAAAACAGTGCTCTGAGCGGCTCGGGCGTCCAGAAGGGCGGGCATATCATCGATCCGCGAACCGCACGAGCTGTTAAGGGCAGACGTGCCGCATGGTCGTCGGCTCCCGACGCAACGAGCGCCGACGCACTCTCGACGGCTTTTATGATTATGGAAATTGAAGAGATAAAGAACTATTGCAGCAAACATCCGGATACAATGGCGATGGTCATCCTCGAAGAACAAGATGAACATTTGCAGCAAGAGATTCTCCGTTTCGGAGCGTGGGAATCGATTCTGGATTCTTGATACTCGATTCTCGACGAGTATCGAGACCTTTATTTCTTTGCCAGCGTTTTTCTGATTCTCAGCAGTTCGGTAAGTACCTGCCATGAGCTGCGGGTCGGCGACAGCCTGCTGTCACGGTCGCATGTCCAGTCGATTGGAAATTCCTTTATCCTGTAGCCTTCCTGCTGGGCCCTCATGATGATTTCTATGTCGAATGTGAATCCGTCCGTGATGGCCTCGCTGTACAGATGCCGTGCAACGTCGCCTTTGTACATCTTAAATCCGCACTGCGTATCGGTAAACTCGGCCGGTATTTTCATGTCGTGGATGACGAACCAGTGGAACATTGCCGAACACATACGCCGGTACAGACTCTGCGTTTTTTCGATATGGCATCCCCGCATTTTCCTCGAGCCGTGTGCGATGTCGCATTTATCGCTTTTCAGCAGCTGAAGTCCCCGCAGCGTATCTTCGTACGGCACGCATGAGCCGCTGTCGGCGAACATTACGTATTCGCCGCAAGTTGCCTTAATACCTGTACGCACGGCGTAGCCTTTGCCGCGATGTGTTTTGTATCGAATGACATTGAGCTGAATGTTTGGTGGAATGGTGGTTTTTTTCGCTACTTCGGCTGTATTGTCCTTACTGCCGTCGTCGACGACGATAATCTGTCCTGTAAACTTGTGGGCTTCCAAGAATCCAGCCGCCTCGGATATGTCCCGGGCTATCTTCCTGCTTTCGTCAAGTGCCGGTATAACTATTGAAAAATCCATCAATGAATTATATCCAACAGCGTTGCGTTTTCATAGTATAATCCGTTTTTATTCGAATAACGGGGCTATCAAAATTTCGCTTTTAATATATCTTTAACTTTTGCTTGTCGTGCTTGTAGTATTGTCAAATCAACTCAGCTGCGTTGTCCGGTATCCATGCTTCGCTGTTGTCTGAGAGCATTATATGGAACCATCCTGTCCGACGTTCGAGCAGATCGAATTCCGTGCCGGCGTGAAGCGGGTCCTTGAAGCTTTCGGGGTAATTCGGCCCGTCACCCTGGCGGGCAATAACCTGGCTGGCTGTGATAACGCCGCAGATTGTGTTGGCCCGGGAATGGGCCTCGACGACGACTGATGCGAAAAAACTTATCGTCAAGATGGCGCAAATCACCGCTGTGGCGAGAAGGCCAGTAGCTCTGCCCCTGTACCGCTCCTGGTGCAGGGTGCCTCGCCACAGCATCAAAATGCCGCTGATACAGACAATCGCAAAAAGGATGCACGTGACCAGGAACTTTGTCTTAATGGAAAAATCATAATGCCAGAAAAACAGCGTCTCGAGGATACGCTTTTGGGTTTTAATTTCTACGGTGTCGATTCTTCTGCTGCGTGCGAAGGCGAGATTTTTTTGTATGTTCGTGTCTGATTTGTCGAGGTTTTGGGCCCGGCGATAATTCAGGATGGCCCGGCCGATGTCTTCTTTGAGAAAATAGGCGTTGCCGAGATTATAATAGAGTTTCGAGTTTTTTATCCCGGCGTCACTGATTATCTTTTCGTAATTCAGTATGGCTTTTTCGTAGAGCTTTTGGGCCGTCTCAGGATTGTCAGTCGTAGCATTTGCTTCTCTGAAAAACTGATTGGCCTGGCTGAAAAGTGAATAGACCTGCTCTTTTGGCATGGCGCTTCGGACTGGAGCGGCTAAACTGAAAAACAGCAAACCAATAAATGATAAAGAGGGTTTCTTTATAGTTATTTTCTGCATTTCTTTTCGATGTTGCGAATAAGGTCGCTTACCTGCCCGATCTTATCGGCGTCGATTTTTATTTCCATCGGAGCGTAGCGTCCAGCTTCGAAGCCGGCTATGATTGCTCTGTATTCATCGGCGCTTTGTGAATCTTGTGTTGCGGCGATAATCGCATCGTAGCAGTCATCAGGCGTCAGAGAGCCTGCCGTTCTGTCGAATTTTTCGCCGACATAGTTTTTCATAATTGATACGAGCTGCTCGGTCTGATTGGCTGTGTCGGTCGAGGTCAGTTTTTTCAATTGCCCGAGGGCTTTACCGCAGGCCTGCCGGTGTCGTCTGGCTGCGACTTTCTCAGGGCTCGTATGCGAAAATATTTTGATAAAGAGACTCGATATAAATCCGAGCAGAGGAAGTGCCCAAATGACTGCATAGCCGGGACTTGCCAAAGCCGCAAGCGGCGAAAAACTCATGTCGCTCAACGTCTCAAGGTCTTCGTAATTGGCGGAAAGGCCTTTCTTGATGGCCTCAATTTCTCTGTTTATCGGCACGAAATCGGAGCCTTCCAGGTCCGCATTCGTCAATATTTTAGTCGGCGCAACTTCGAGTTTAATCGGTTCAGTTGTAGATGTTACATACTTGCCCTGTTCGGCGTCGAAATAGGCCAGCGGAATCGGCGGTATCTCTGTCACCTGATCGTTGTTCGCCCGTATCGTTTGTGTAAAGACTTTGAAGCCGCTGTCAATCGTAGGCGATGCCTTCTGAGTCGGGACCTTAAAATTATCCGCCAGGGTCGGCACGTTTTCGAGCGCCGGCCACTGAACCGGTTTGAGATATTTACTGCCGCCAATCTTGATAGTCAGAGTAATCGGATCGCCTACGTTGACCTTGGTCGGCGTCGCCGAAGCAGAGATTGTGTATTGTCCGACCAGTCCATAAAATTGTGCCGGCCTGCCTTCATCCGGCAAAGGCGAGACTTCCAGCTCAAGCGGCTCGGAATTTACCATGAATCGTCTGTATTGGATCTGTCCGCCGAAGAAGCTGTCAAATGGATCTCGCGACCGAGTGCGTCCGACGGCGACATTAGCGGAAACCGACGCCGGCTCTATGGCAATTTTGCCGGAACGCTTCGGTATCAGAACCTTGCTGAACGAAACGAGGGTCGATTCTTTGTTGTTATGAACAATCCTGTATTGGCTGACCATGACGGTCATCCCGGTATTGAGGCGATAAAGTTTTGCCTGTGGATCCGAAACATCGGGCTCTTCGATATAAAAGTCGTCGCTGGTGAAGGCCGGGATGTTGAATTGAAAATCACCAATGTTCGCCGATATGTAAAAGTTCACCGTCATGATGACAGGCTGGCCGACGTAGCACTGCTGCTGCGACAATGTCACCTCAAGATCCAGTTGGTCGGTTGTGCCGGGTTTGATGATATTTACGGCCACCGGATTTGTTTGATAATTCTTGCCCTCGACCTCGACTGCCAGCGATGGAAGCTGAATGCTCCCGGCCTGGCTTGCGGTCAGGGTGTAGGTCATAATCGTTGTAACGCTCCGGGTTGTTCTGCCGTTTATGATATTTAGAGAACTTTGTTTTCTGCTGCCCATACTTTGTGGATTGTACTGTCGCAATGGTTCCAAATCGACCTTGTCGGCGTTTTCGGAGCCCTGGATGATGATATAGAAATTGAAACCTTCACCGACATAGATATCCTTTCCAGACTCAACTTGGGCGGAAACTCGGACCTGCCCCGAAGCGCCTGCCGCCAGCGTCGCCGTCACAGTTAGAAACAGAATTATGGGTTTTACAGGTTTCATTTTTTTCTCAATAACGAATCATAAATAAATATTGGCGTTCGCTACCAGTCTTTTTCGACTTTTTGCCATGGGCCTCTTTGTAGAATCTGTCTTTCTTTTCGTCGGCGCTGTTCCTGGTCCAGGATTTCCTGTGCCGTCGTATCAGGTGCGACCTGTTGTTGCTGCTTCTGTTCTTCCTGCTGTTTCTGCTGTTGTTCTTCTGGTTGATTAGAATCTTGTGGGTGGTTCGGATCCTGCCCGGCAGTCTGCTGTTGCTGTTGTGGTTGGTTAGGATCCGGTTGTGGATTTTGCTGCTGTTGTTGTTGATTTGGATCCTGTGGCTGATTAGGATCCTGTTGCTGTTTATTAAGCTGGTCAAGCAGGTCTTTGATTATCAGCCGGGCAACCTCGATGTTCTTTGCCGCCTTTTTATTTTCCGGCTCGATATCCAACACGCCTCTCCAACTACCAATAGCGGTTTTCATATCGTCGATAGCTTTTTGCAGGTTCGAGTCTTTATGCTTGGAGCCCTGCTGGAAGTAAGTGTTGCCGAGATTGTATTTGGATTTAGCCACAAGTTTCATGTCTTTGCTCTCGGCGGCGACCTCTCGATATAAGTCCAGAGCTTTGCTTAGATCGTCGAGCCTGTAGTAGCTGTTTGCCTGGTTGAATTTCGGCTCTATAGCTCCTGGTGTATCCAAAAGGGCCTGATCGTAACTGTTGATTGCCTCGTTGAAATTTCCCTGCTTGTACAGCTTATTGCCTTGCGTCGTGGAAACTCTGGCAGAATCGGCAAACACTGCTTGCGAAATCAACAGAACCAGTAATGTTTGAATAACCGCTTTATATTTTCTTGCGTTCACTTATAAAAGCCTCACAAATAAGCAATACTAATCCTAAAGCCACGAATATCTGGAATTTCTCATCGTACTTTAGCATCGTTGTCGATTCAAGCTTGCGTTTTTCCGCCGATGCAATCAGGTTCTCATAGATTTGACCAAGATCCAGTGTCGTTCCCGGCTCAACGGAAAGGTATTTTCCACCGTCGGTTACGTAAACAATGTTTCGCAGTAAATCACCGCCGAGCTTGGTCCAGATTTCCTGGCCCTTGTATTTAAGAAAGGTCTTATCTCCATCCGGGCCTGTAATCGGAATACGCGAGCCTTCGTTCTCGTCGCCCAGACCGATTGCGATGATTCTGACGCCTTCGGCGGCGGCTTTTTCGGCAGCCTGAACCGGAAAGCTTTCGTAGCCTTCATGCTCTTCGCCGTCCGTGATTAAAATAATGTCCTTGAATTCCCTGCTTTGTTTGTCGAAAACTTCCTCGGCGGCCTTGCGGATTGCATCACCGATCATTGTGCCGCCTCTGCTGGTGCTTTCTGCGGATATGTCGGCCAATGCCATCCTGACGAAAGCGTAGTCCTGGGTCAGGGGACATTTGACCACGCTATTGCCTGCGAATGTAACGATTGCGACGCGGTCGCCAGACAGAGTTTCAAGAAGGTCCGAGATGGCGATTTTCGAGCGTTCGAGCCGGCTCGGCTTGATATCTTCGGCCAGCATCGAACGGGATGTGTCGAGCAGGATGCAAATGTCCCGCCCCTGGCGTTTTATCTTCTGGGCTTGTGGATTCCATTTGGGCTCGGTCAGAGCCACGACAATGCAGACAAATGCCGAAAGCAGCAGCAGTGCTTTGAACATCTGTTTTTTCAAGCTGACGGCGTTATTGATTTTCTTAAGCATTTCACTGCTGGCCAGCACTTTCAGCGCACGGGCCTTCTGCCAGAAACACCAGATGTACACCGGCAGCAAAACCACCGGTACGGCGAATAAAAACCACAACGCTTTGTCATTCCCAAGATTCATCTGTTTACTTATACTCCGTATCTTATGGTATCTTGCGAAATACCGTACAGCATGCCAGAATCTCAATGGCTAATACCAACAGCGCTGTCAACGTCCACGGCCCAAAATGTTCTGCGAACTGCGTATATTGAACGGACTTGACCTCGGTTTTTTCCAGTTCGTCGATCTTTTCGACAATATCGCGAAGCGCTTTTGCATCGTCAGCTTTGCCATAAAATCCACCTGTTTTTTCTGCGATTGCTTTGAGTAGCCTTTCGTCGAGCTGCTGAGGCGTCGGCACCCTTAATGTTCTGCCGAAAGACTGTACAGTCCTGAAAGCCTGCGACGAACCTATGCCGATCGTATATATTTTGATGCCCCACTTTTTTGCTAATTCGGCTGCTTCGAGAGGATTATATTGACCTGCGTTGTTGATGCCGTCGGTGAGTAGTATTATCACTTTGCTCTTGATCTTAAAGCCGCTTTGGTCGGCGTCCGAAATATTTTCGCCGGACGAAATCAATTGTTGCCGTCTAAACTGGATTTCTTCTTCGGCCTTTTGAAGTCTCGCCGCACCCAGGGCGATTGCATCGCCGATGGCTGTGCCGTCTTCACTGCGTATCTTGACGATCTCGGTTTTCTTCAGGAACTCGATAAGCACGTTGTGGCTGTGCACCAGAGGGCATTTCGTATCGGCGTATCGGGCAAAGCTGATCAGGCCTATCAGGTCACTGCTTCTGCCCTTCAAATCTTTTTTGTCGCCCTCGATGAAATCGG
>Ga0209536_100005517_pt1 | contig 19609 bp, 17 predicted proteins | sample DeeMarSeWOR28_12_FD_187461 | JGI IMG/M metagenome (GOLD analysis project Ga0209536, IMG submission 187461) | Marine sediment microbial communities from White Oak River estuary, North Carolina - WOR-2-8_12 (SPAdes) (version 2) | ecosystem: Environmental > Aquatic > Marine > Intertidal zone >...
AGTAGCGACCGTTAACCACGTCCAGGATGCGGCCATTGACTAGCTCCACACGAGCCTGGTCACCCGGCTCGTACCGCTTAACGAAATTGGTTTTAGAAGTCTCCTTCATGGCCTAATCTCCTTAATACTGCTGATTTTGCTTTCTTCACCTAACCTAAAGTATAGATGTCCAGGGTAACTTTGTCGCCATGCGATTGAGTAATCTTCAGCAAGTCATAAAAATTTGGGTATTACTCAAAGGTAGTATACGGAGACATCATCGGTGTTAGCGTTTCATGTCATTGGAGGCTGCCCCACCGAGGGGGAGCTTTTCAGGCAGAAAGAAACATTCTTACTATCACTGCGAATATCTCCACAGCGCAACTACCTTTCATTCGAGAGGGAACTGTCTCTGCTATTTGGAGACGCAACATGTTGCCTCTCTACAAGCTCGTTAATTGTGACAGTTTTAGGAGCGTTTTGCGCGAAGCAGTCTCATCACATTTGGGGGAGATTGCTCCCGCACCGCTTGCGTGGTGTAAATTAGCGCGGGACAAGTTCAGCCCGGAAAAGCACCGCTTTGCATTGACATCCGTTTATATTGATGAAGTCTATTACTGATAGAAGGGGATTAGAGCAGGTTCAATTCTCGGGCACGGGCGATGGCCTGGGTACGGCTGCTGACCCCCAGCTTGCCGTAGATGTTGCTGGTGTGTTTCTTGATCGTGTTTATGGTAACCACCAGTTCGCTGGCTATCTCCGGGTTGGAGTAACCCTTGCCGATCAAACGCATGATCTCCAGTTCGCGCGGGGTGAGCGGGTCGAGCAGCTCTCCCGGCTGAGGTTGTGTCGAACCCCAAATTGTGACCGAAAAGGCATCCAGTATAGAATCCAGGTAGGTTTGGGAAGCCTGGGACGTCTCGTCAAAGTCTCTCAGGTCGCGCAGCAGCGGCCCAATCCCAGGACCGGCATCCAGCCAGCGCCAGATGTAGCCTCCAGGTGCGCCCAGCACTAAGGCCTCCTGCAGGGCAGCGCGGGTAGACATACGTTCTCCCACCGCGTCCAGGGCCAGGGCCTGCAGCGCCAGCAGACGGATCAATTCGCCATCCCCGTTCACATCCCGGGCGCAGCGGATGGACTCATCGAGCGCGGTGAGTGTTTCCTCGTAGCGTCCCTCGGCATACAGCAGGCGTGGGGATAACCACCTGCGCCATAACAGCAGGTTGCCGTGCTGTGTTTCTGCGCTCTTCTCTTCGAGGACCTGCAGCTTCTCACGGGCGGCATCCAGGTCGCCTGCTTTGATGCACAGCATGCCCCATTCCCGGTTTAGCTCGCCGGTTATATAGGGATCATCCATGGCATTCACAATTTGCGCCGTATCTTGAAATATATCCGCCGCAGCGTCCAGGTCTCCGCGTGCAGCGACCAGATTGGCACGAAGGTAGCGGCCCGTACGCACCGCTTCGCCGAATCCGCCGGGACGGGCGACGCGTAGGCCGGTGTTCAGATAAGCCCCCGCGTCGTCCAGGTGATTCTGCTCCAGCTCGATCCTTGCCATGGCAATGTGCAGCGATCCCGCGGCGGGGAAATCTCCGTGACCTTCGTTGACGGCACGATTGATAGTCGAACTGCAGAGCCCCTCAGCCTCTTTCATCCGCCCTTGGAGTAGCATGTACATGGCCTGTCCATAGATGCACCCATATGCGCCGATCAGGTTGCCCTCTGCATATGACAGCTCAATACCGCGCTCATACGCCTCGATGGCTCCCTCAAAATCACCAGCTCCTGCGCGGGCCGCGGCCAACATGTTCCACTGCGTACCGATACCTTCTAGCATTTCTGACGGAATTAGACGAGTGGCTTCCTCAGCGTGAGTCACAGACTTGGCATGATCGCCCCGGCCGCGCGCCAGCACAGAACGCATCATCGCCAGCTGCGCAGCGATAAGGTCCTGTTGCGCGCGGCTCAAGGATTTTTCACTAAGCAGCTGCTCGTAGGCGTTATTCGCTTGTTCTAGCTGTGGTCCGATTGCCGAACTTTTCCCACTGAGAAAGTACACCCAGCATCTTGCCAGGGGCACGTATGGATCGAACCCATTTTTACCTTCAGGCAGCGCATCCAGCCAGTGCTGCACGGTAGCAACCTCGCCCCTATGCAAAACCGGTAGCCAGTACTTGAGGACCTGCTCCCTGGCCTGGGCCATATCCCCGGAGCGCAAGGCATGATCAACGGCTTCGCCAGGGTACCCCTGATTATCGAACCATGCGGCCGCCTTCAGATGGAGTGCACCTATCTCATCGGGATGATCGCGCTCCAGGAGGGCATACAGGACTTCGGCGAACAGATGATGGTAACGAAACCAGGTACCGCTGGTGTCGAGGGGGATCAGGAACAGGTTGCTCTTGCGGATCTCGTCAAGCACCTGGTGACTAGTTGGATCGCCCGTGACTGCACGGCATAACTTGTCACAGAACCTCTCCAGGATTGACGTGCGCAGCAGGAATTCACGCTGTTCATCTGGCAACGTAACGATCACTTCTTCGGTTAGGTAATCCAGGATGAATTTATGTCCCCCTGTGAACTCCTCTATGAATGTGTCGTAAGATGTTTGTCCTTTCAGGGACAAGGCTGCCAGCTGCAAACCAACAGCCCATCTATCAGTATGAGCATTCAATGCTTCAATATACTCGGGCTTAAGGTTCAAGCCCATCTTCTCGTTGAACAAAATCGCGGTTTCCTCTATGGAGAACTGGAGATCTTCAGCCCTGATCTCATTCATCTGGCTTTGTGCCCGTAAGCGAGCCAGAGATATCGAGGGATCTATGCGGGAGATCAAAATTAGGTGAAGGTTGGGGGGTTGGTGTTCGAAGAGATAGCTCAGACCTTCATGAACCCCTCCTGCCTCGATGAGATGATAGTCATCCAGGACCACGATCAGATCGTCGACAAGTTGGGAGATGTCATTGATCAGACTGATCGCCACAGGCTCGGTACTGCGCAATTGGGGTGCACTGATGATCTGGCGCGCTTCTGCCCCAATTTCCTGGTGGATGGTTTGAATGGCGGCGATCAGGTACGTCCAGAACCGGACCGGATCATTATCGCCCTGGTCAAGGGAAAGCCACGCTACAGGAAGATCTCTCTCGGAAAGCCAGCTTATCACGAGGGTGGATTTCCCAAATCCCGTTGGTGCAGAGATCAGGATCAACTTGCGGCTCAAACCTTCATCCAGGCGATCATAAAGGTGTGGCCGCGGGACAAGATCTGCGCGTAATTGAGGAATATAAAGCTTGGTGGTGAGCAGCTGTTCCAATTTTGACCTTGAAAAGCGTGGTTATCGATAGGTCGTCACTTAGGAGAATGAAATCTCATCTAGGGGATTCGCAGCCTTGTGGCGTTGAAATTTATCATCCTCAGGTTTTATCTCATTCATTATAGCATTCTGAATCCAAAGAACCAATTTCAATCGCCAAGCATTTGTACCCTGTTCAAGAATTTTCCCCGGCATAATAATGCTACAATTAGTTGTACTTGCATAATCATGCACGAACAACCAAAAAGATGATCGAAATCAGGAACCTGCAAAAGGTCAGCAGCGGCAACCCGGCCATCGATATCCCCGCCCTGGATGTGGAGGACGGCGAGATCGCCGCGCTGGTCGGGCCAACCGGCAGCGGCAAGATGCTGTTTCTTGACCTGTTGTCCGGCAAAACGCCTCCCACAGCCGGCACAATACGGTTAGCCGGGAGAGATCCTTTCGAGGAGCACCAGGAATTAAGCCAGGCAGCCGGGTTCCTTTTCGCCGAGGACGGGGTCTATAAGCACATTTCCCCATTGGCAAATCTGGAATTTCACTGCCAGCTGTATGGGCTGCCCAAATCACGCGCTGCTGAGGTGCTGTCGCAAGTCGGATTGGCGGACCAGGCCAACAGCAAATCAGATCAGCTCTCCTCGAGCTTACTGCGCCGCCTGGGATTCGGCCGTGCTATTCTGCATTCGCCTGCTATCCTGCTGCTGTTTGAACCTTTCATGCGCTGCGATCAAACCACCATCCGCCTGCTGAGTGAGGTGATGCTTGCCCAGGCCGACGGTGGAAAAGCGATCTTGATCCTGGCAACCGAGCGGAGCAAGCTGGATTCTATAAGTGATGCGATCTATATTCTGAACCAGGGTCGCATCGCAGAAACGCACCATCCCAAGGAAGAACAGGAAGCGAGTTTCCCGTTCAAGATCCCCGCCAAGTTAGAGGACAAGAAAGTAGTGCTGCTCAATCCAGCGGATATTTTGTATGCCTATGCTGGCGAGGGGCGCGCATTCCTGGTCACAGCAGAGGGGGAATTGCCATCCCAGTTCACCCTGACCGAGTTGGAGGAACGCCTGAGCCGCAGCGGCTTCTTCCGCGCCCACCGCGGTTATCTGGTCAATTTGCAGCACGTCAAAGAGGTGATCCCGTTCACGCGCAACAGCTTCAGTCTACGCCTTAACGATCCCAATAGCACAGAAATCCCGCTCAGCAAATCGTCTGCCAGCGAGTTAAGCGACCTTTTAGGCTATTAAATCTCTTCCCATCTTGCTCCATTGGACAGCCCAAATGAGCCGTTCAACCCCCAAAAGCGCCTTTCGGCGCTTTTTTGTTGCATCCAGTTTCTTATTAATATATAGTATTCCCAGAGAGTAATCGAAGTGAAAACGAGGTATACGATGCAAACAGAGCAAGAAAATAACATTATTGAATCGATGATGGGTGAAACCAGGAGTATGACCATGAAAGCAATCGAAGTACACGAACTGACCCGTGACTACAATGGCTTGAGGGCGATAGATAGGATCACTTTTTCAGTTGAGCCCGGCGAAATTTTCGGTTTTCTAGGTCCCAACGGCGCCGGCAAAACCACGACGATCAAGATCCTGACCGGGCAGCTGCGTCCCACATCGGGAAGAGCTTGCGTGGCCGGCTACGACGTGGTCAGCGAAAGGGATCGCTTGAAACCGCAGATTGGCGTGGTGTTCGAACACCAGAACATCTACGAACGGCTCTCGGCGCGCGACAACCTGGTGTTTGCGGCCAGGTTATACGGCATCAACAAGGGAGTAGTCGATGATGCGCTAGCCCAGGTCGGCCTCTCCGACCGCTCGCGGGAGAAGACCGAGAACTTCTCCAACGGCATGAAACAGCGTTTACTGATCGCCCGGGCACTGCTCCACCGGCCAAAAGTACTTTTCTTGGATGAACCGACCCGTGGACTGGATCCAAATGTTGCCCGAGACATCCGCGGCTTTATCGCCGCGATGGCCCAGCAGGGTGTGACCGTTTTTCTGACCACGCACTACATGGAAGAAGCCGACCGGCTCTGCGACCGGGTGGCGATAATCGACCAGGGTCAAATTGTCGCTCTGGACTCGCCGGAACGTTTGAAGGCTGAATTCCAGGTAGACCAACCAATCACTCTGGAGGACGTCTTTGTAGAATTAACTGGACGATCGCTTCACCGCGAGGCTGTTTAGACTCCACCCGCCTCATTCAGTGGAGCCTTGAGCCCGAAAATTGAAAGTACAAAGTACAATGAATATCTCTAATAAAGAAAAAATAGGTAATGAAATGAAAAACTCACCATACTCACCCAAAAATAACAGCAGCTTGCGCCAAACCATCCGCATCACCTGGGCGATCGCAGCCAAGGATATCCTGGAGGCGCTGAAGAACAAAAACACCATCGCCATAATCCTGACCTCCTTGCTGATGCTCGTCTTCTACTATTACATGCCCATTCTGGAATCTAGAGATGAGTCACCCAGGGTGCGGATTTACGACGCTGGTGAATCCATCCTGGTACCCCTCTTAGAAAACAGTGAGGCAGTCGATGTGCGAACCTATCCCAGCCAGGAAATTGTGTTTGAAGCCCTGAGGAACAACTCTGTTCCTGTGCTCGGTCTGGTTATTCCTGCAGGGTTCGATGCTGCCTTGGAGAGCGGCGACGAAGCACAGTTGCAGGGCTACGTGATGAGCTGGGTCGACCACGACAACGCGTTGGAATTGCAGCGCCTTTTCGAGCAAGAGATCGCCAGCCTTACCGGGCAGCCCGTCCCTATCCAGATGGCGGGCAACCAGGTTAGCCTGGAACCCGACTCACACGGCGTTGGCAGCACAGCCGCGATCGCGATCGTATTCATGGTCGTCATGATCGGCTTGACGATGATCCCGCACCTGATGCTGGAAGAGAAGAGCTCGCGCACGATGGATGTATTGCTCGTATCTCCGGCCAGCGCTGGAAACCTGGTGGCTGGAAAGGCCATTGTCGGTCTGTTTTACTGCCTGTTGACAGCCGCCATCGCGCTGCTGGTCTTTAACTTCGTGGTCGTCCATTGGTGGTTGGCCCTCCTGGCGGTGGTATTCGGCGCTCTGCTGACCATTTCCCTAGGGTTGTGGTTGGGCACGATCATCGAGTCGCGCGCCCAATTGACCATGTGGGCCTGGGTTTTCATCCTGCCGCTGCTACTGCCGGTGTTCTTAACATTGATGGGGGATCTGTTTCCAGAACCAGTGGTCAAGGTTTTGCAAATCTTACCTACTGCGGTGGTGTTAAACCTTTTGCGTATTTCATTCTCCTCTTCAATCCCCCTAAGCAATACCCTGCTCATGTTGGCCTGGCTGGCTGCCTGGGCAGGGGCGGGTCTCCTACTCGTCACCTGGATAGTTCGCCGCCAGGAGCGCCAGGAATCCGGCCCCTCTGCCGCACGCCAGCTCGCTGAGAATGGCATGAAACCTGTGGCAGAGGTTGGGGGACGCTGGTTTGGAGCTTTATTCAGCAGATTTTCCCGGCGCGCACCTCAGCCAATCGAACCACAAACCTTGGACGCATCTTTTGATCTGGGTTCTGAGCCCGCAGTTGACTTGCCAAGAAAGCGCAGCAGCCTGCGCATCATCTGGACCGTCGCCTCCAAAGACATCTATGCCACGTTAAGAAATAAGCTGGCGCTCTCGATCATGTTGGGATCCTTGTTTGTCGTCGCTTCGAGCACGATTCCGCGCATGCTCTTGATGAACAGTAGTGACCCAGCAGCCATTGTGTATGACCCTGGTCGTTCCACCATCTTGAGAGGGCTGGCTGCCAGTGATGACATCCGTTTAGGGGTCACCGACTCCCTGGAAGAGATGCAAGAGATCATCAGCGGATCTCCGGAGCTGCGCATCGGGTTGGTCGTCCCTGAGGATTTTGACAGCCTGGCCGGCAGCGGCGAGATTATCGAGTTAGAAGCGTATGTCGTTCACTGGGCAGATGTGGATAAGGTCGAGCAGTGGGTGACCTTCTTCCAGGAACAAATTGGCGGAGCAGCCTGGAGTAGCGTGCAGATCAATCTTTCAGAGACAAGACTGTATCCACCTGCTGACCTCCAGGGAGGGTCGATCATGTTCTCGTTGCTGGTGACGATCGTGCTCTTGACGATCGGCGTTGCGCTCGTTCCGCTCCTGCTGGTTGAAGAGAGGACAGCTCACACGCTGGAAGTGCTGTTGGTTTCCCCGGCCAGAGTTTACGAGGTGGTCATCGGCAAAGCGCTGGCGGGTGGATTCTACTGCCTGCTAGCTGTTATCGTGGTCTTCTTCTTGAACAGATTCCTGGTGGTCAACTGGGGGGTGGCCTTGCTGGCCATGCTGTTGGGCGGGATTTTCGCGGTATCGGTGGGGCTGCTGGTGGGTGTTCTCTCGGAAAATCCAACCACAGTCGGTTTGTGGAGCTCCATGCTGCTGCTCGGTTTGTTAGGTCTGACCATGTTGAACGCCTTCGCCGTGATCAACTGGCCTCCGCTCGTAGGTACACTGCTCGATTACTTGCCCACGAACGCCATCACCGAGCTGCTTGGTTTCTCAATGGCTGGTGAGTTCCCATTGTCACAATTGTGGTTGAATTCTGCCGCCCTGCTCATCGCCGCGCTGGTCGTCTTCGGGTTGCTGGCCTGGCGTTTGCGGGTCGCCGATCGATAAGCACCATGAATCTCAGGTATCTGCTTTTATGCCTCCTGATCGGCCTGACGGCGTGCGGGACAGGTGATACCGTACTGGAACCAACCTCTGAGCCTGCACGCCCCACCTCCCTTCCGGCCATCCTGACCGGCCCAGACACGCCCGGGGTATTACGCCCTGTGGCCTGCCCGTTCGTTCTCCCTGAAGATATCGTAGAAGGAGAAGATGTCGAATGCGGCTATCTACCCGTACTCGAGGATCGCACTGAGAAATCGTCAGAAGATCGTCTCATCCGCCTGGCGGTGGCTGTATTCCACCCCCCAGGAGGCGCAACAGAACCAGATCCGGTCATCTACCTCTCGGGCGGACCCGGGGCCAGCATCCTGAAGATGATTTACACCCAGTATGATCTCCTTTCGGAACCTGTTTTCGCAGCCGGGCGTTCTCTGATCGTATTCGACCAGCGCGGGATCGGCCGATCGCAGCCAGCATTGGATTGCCCAAAATTCAACGATTTATCCCTTGAATTACTCGACCGGCAAATCGATGGACATGCCGTTAGTAGCGAGGAGATGTCAGCTCTCGTCCTGGAGAGCCTGGGGGATTGCAGGCGGGATCTGGCTCAGATAGCCGATCTGACAGCTTATAACAGCGCCAGCAGCGCGGCGGACGTTCACGACCTCAGCCAGACCTTAGGCTACGAAAAAGTCAACCTGTGGGGCGGCTCATATGGAACCCGGCTTGCCCTCGAGGTCATGCGCCGTTATCCTGAGAATTTGCGCAGCGTCGTTCTCGATGCGGTTTATCCCCCAGATGTCGATCTGTACGTAGAAGCCCCGGCCAACTTTCAAAGGAGTCTGAGCAGGCTTTTCGAGAGCTGCGCAGCCAACCCGGTTTGCAATGATGCTCAGCCTGACCTGGAGAAAGTTCTATTTGATACTGTTGGAGAGCTCAACTCCGAGCCGGTCCTGCGCGAGATCACCAATCCGTACACTGGCGAAAGCTATGAGGCGCTCATTCGTGGGGATACCTTACTAGCGCTGACGTTCCAATTGCTCTATGACAGCAAGGTGCGCTACTTCATTCCACGTATCATCTATGATGTCAGCCAGGGAGATTTCACCTTTCTCGATAAGGTGTATGGTTCCCTGCTCAACCTGTCGAGCATATCCAGCCGGGGGATGATGCTCTCCGTCCAGTGTCGTGAAGAACTGCCTTTCAGCTCCAGAGCAGGTTTTGAAGCTGAATTTGAACGGCATGCGCATCTTGCGGGTATGTACCAGGGCTCGATTTTGGGGGATCTGATCTATCCCGCCTGTGAAGTGTGGTCCATTGGGCAAGCTGAAACAAGCGCCAACCAGCCGGTGGAGAGTAAAATCCCTACCCTGATCCTGAGCGGGGAGTTCGATCCCATCACACCTCCTGCCTGGGGATTCCGTGCTGCGAAGACCCTCGAGAACTCTTTCGCCTACGAATTTCCGGGTATCGGGCACGGGGCCAGCGTCGCCGATAAATGCCCCCTCAATATGATGATCGCTTTCCTGCAGAACCCCGACCAGGAACCAGAGGCGAGCTGCATTCCGGGAATGCAGTGATATCCTTTCCTATTTGCGATAAGCAGCTTCAAATTCTTCGTGGGGCGGTACCTCTTCACTTACCACCCAGAGGAAATAGTAGATACCCATCGGGCCCATGAATTTAAAGTCTTTGCGGATCATGGTGAGGGTGGCGTCGAAATCGTCCTGCGAGCGCAGATACTTCTGAAACGAACCGTATTCTTCTTCGAGAGCGAGCATCTGCTGGGCATTTCCCACGATGGCAGCCAGCTTGCGGTAGTTGCGGATCACGCGGGTGTCTTGCGATAACTCATCTAGATCTTTCTCATTGTACGCCGCGACCTTAGTGACATCAAAATTGTCAAACGCTTCCCGTGTCCCCTCCCATTTTGCTTCCACGACTTTCCAAGACATTCCGGACTGGAACACGGCCTTGCTCATCACCTCAAGATAATCATCCAAAGAGGTGGGTTGGATTTGTTCTGGGGGAGTGCCGGTGGGCATAAGTGCACTATCCTTTCATATAATTATTGGTTAGGAGTTCTTATCGAGAGCCACAATTATACCGGTTTTTGTTCTTTATTTCGGCTTGCTGGAAACTGACTTATAATAACAACCCCTATGATTTTACTATTTGCATGTTCTAGCAATTGGCCTCCTTCATTATCCGTTTGATCATATGGGAAGCAAAAACGATCTATCATTATTGGAGATAACTTCGCAGGCAAGCCAATCATGTCTTTTTTTGTTTACATTCTGAGATGTTCTGACGGAACGCTTTACACAGGTTACACCGGAGACCTCATCCGACGGGTGAAGCAGCACCAGTCCGGGTCAATCCCCAGGGCTTATACCAAGCCGCGCCGCCCGGTGGAACTGGTTTGGGCGGGAGAATTCGAAACAAAAGAAGAAGCGCGCGCCGAGGAAAAGAAAATTAAGCGTATGAGCACTACCAGAAAAGAGACGCTGATCAAAAACGATCGCCAGCTTACAGATCAGATTATTAAGGGTGGGGGATTTTGAACAAAACAAAGGTGTGGCGTACATAAAAATACGCCGCACCTAATCAGTAATCTACTTCACTTTTATTATGCAAAAACTGTTTCTTTGGTGAATATCTCAAAATCCGGCGGATTCTCAAGATGCTTTTTCACCGCGCACAGCTCCGCTGAGCGAATCATTGAATCGCGATATTTCTCTGGGAAATCAGGCGGTACCTGAATTTCAAGGTCGATTTTGCCGATCATACGAGTAACCGGATCGGTATGGGCGCGCTGCACAATGCGGATCCCCTCTGTGGACAAACCACGCTGCTTGCAAAATCCCAGCACATAAATCCCGGCGCAGGTCCCGATCGAAGACAGGAACAGCGAGAAGGGAGTGGGCGCCGATCCTTCACCTCCCCCCATGGGCGGTTGATCTGTTTCGACTATATAAGATCCAAAATGTGCGTCAACTCGGGCTCCACCCGGGAAATCAATCATCATTTCCATATTGAATATTTACCTCCACGAACATTTGCGTAATGTCTCACAATCATTAGATGCAATTTCCCTCCAAAGGTTACATGCCTCTCCCCCAGTTTTGGGGTCCTAATCTCCTGGAACTGGCGCTGGCTCGCGTTCTTGCCTGCCGCGCAAGAAGAAAGCCCAATACAGGAGCGTTGAGATCGTGTACAAGATGATCGTCCCCAAGAAAGGTGGACCAAAACCATAGCGCACCTGCAAAATTCCACTGATGGTGGGGCTTAAAGTCCAGCCAAAATTCCAGGCCATGCTGACCAGGCTGGCCACCGTAGCCCGAGCGGATGGTTCGACATGCTCCATCACAAAAGTTTGATACACTGGAGTGCTCATATTCATCAAGGCTAAGCGGATGAAATAAGCCATTGTGCTCAGCCAAAAAATTGGAGAGAATCCCAATATGATCAAGAAGGGGATCGATAAGGCTTGTGTTGCCACCACCAGCTGAATTTTACCCATCCGGTTAGCCAGGGGAGGGGCGAGCAGCAGACCAATACCCATCGCAAGCGATCCCCAGGCGAAAAGCGAGCCGACCACTGGGTCTGGCTGGTGGTGCACCTGGCGGAAAAAAACATTCATGAAGGGCATGATCAAACCAGCACCAATCGAGGTCACCAGAATAGGGAGAATTAATTTTCCTAGTAAGGACGGTTGTTTGGAGGCATAGGAAAGCGGGGCAAAAACTGATCGCTCTGAACGCTGTAACCGTGGTGTTCGCAGCATTGCCAGGGGGATCAACCCTATTGCAAAGGTGATTGAGACCACCAGCAATGCCCCTGCATATGCCTGGCTGCTGACTGCTGGTACGCCTCGTGTCAGTCCAATCCAGGATGGCAGGTAGCCGCCGATCCAGCTTCCCACGGAAGCCATAGCCATTTGTAAACCAGAACTAAAGCTGAACAGGTAGGTTCTTTCCTCCTCTCCGCTGTTCTCCATCATAAACGGTGCCATTGTCACCGCGGCCAGGCTCTGCGCCAGACCAGAAACCACGTTCATGGCGTAGAGCATGCCCTCTGAAGGCCAGATAACTATCGCCAAGACAGAAGCACTCAGCAGCGCTCCTGAGAGGAGCAATGAATTTTTACGCCCCACTAAATCTGCCAGGTATCCCATCGGTAGGGCGGCCAGCAGAGCGGTGAAGCTGCTCACGGTGATCAGACTCCCCACCAGCGCTTCGTTGTACCCCAGGCTGAGCACGTAAAAATTGAACAGCAATCGGAAGACCCCCATCGCCGCCCCAATGATCACCACATTAAGTAAATAAAGGCGCGCATTGCGACTAAACTTGCGCACCTGGGTAACGTACTCTCGCGCAGCGAGCCTAAAAGAATAGATTATTCTACCTGGCTGCAAGAGTTTCTCTATCCTATTCCGCGGTGCCTTCCTTCAAAAACTCATCAAAGTTAGCGAGGATGTCCTCAATCCCATCTGCGCGGGTAGCGTAATTCCTTACCCCCTGCTGCTCCAGGTTTAACAAAACCAAACCTGCCAGGCGTAATATTTGCAGGTGGTGGATCACAGTTGGTGGGCGTAGACGCAAGCGGCGCGCAAGCTCCGCCGGGGTAAGCGGTTCTTCTAAAAGGTAGCGGATGATCCTTAAGCGGGTCGGATCGGCCAGCGCCTTAAGCCCCCGTACCAAAGCGTCCGGAACAACTTCTCCGGGGACCAAAGAGGCATCTGCCGGTCGCGCCCCATAAAGCATTACCATGGTCTCTTTGTCAATCTGTTCGTACAAGATCAATGGCGTGATCCAATAAGAAGGCACAAAAATCATATCGCGCGTCTCGGGCCCAATGGAAAATTTAACGCCCTGAGAGAGCGACTCGATTAGTTCCGCCAGCTCCAATTTTTCTGCCATCTCTTGGCTTTGTTCGATTGAGCGCTGTAAATCTGGTCGTATGCGTCGCTCTTCTTCCGCAAAGAATTCCTGGAAATAAGATCGCAGAGCTTTCAGATATAGTTCACCGAATTCTTCAGCACGCGACCACCAATCCAAAACCTTGGTCGCCTCTTTCTGGGAAAATTTCTTCTTCTTATGCTCTTTATAGGAGTTTTTCAAGAATTCAAGGTCACTATCATCCCATGCTTGACGAGCGTGAACATCGAGCAGGATTTGATAGTAGTCAGATGACATATCGCCATGACTTGCCAGCGCCGGTAGCCGTTCAGCAGGCGGCATCTGGCTCAACGCCCATATCGCGGTGGAGCTATCTTTGGGTTCAGGGAGGCTGTGCAGCCAGACTAACGGCATATAGAATAGTTTCAGCCCGTCCTCCAACACACTGCGCTCTGCAGCCGGCACGCGCGAACGCACCCCGGCAGCCCATGAGGGTCGCAGCCCAAATTCCTCCGGATTGTGGAGCACCTCTATGCTCATCATAAAATCGTATACGGTTGCAAACTTCCATGTTAGCCGGGGACGCGTCTCTTGTTCGATTTTGTTTGCGATTGCGCTCATAATAGATCAACAACCTTCTGTATTTATCTCAAGTGTACCATCGTGCACATGCACCTGGAACTGTGCCGGCCGTATGCGCTGACCGAGATTTAGCAGGAGATCGCTTAGCAAAAGCAAGGAACGATTGTGCAGGGGAGTTTTCCTTGGTGGTAAATTTTGTAATTGTCTTTGGATTTGAGATATCCTATATTGCTGCCTGTTTAAATCACTGATGTAATCATAATAAATCTGGTCCATGACAACCTCCTAAAAGATTTCCTTGTGGGATTCATCTCATTAGACATTTATCTATTAGGCATATATCTCATTAGATATATATCTAATGAGATAATAATCTAATTAACCACCTTTGTCAAGAGGCAATTTCCGCTTTCACCCACATTTAGGGGCATCACTAAGGCGGTTTTCTTTCAAGATTGAAAGGTTTCTGTGGATAACTTGGTGAAAACTGTGGATAACCTGCGCGAATTGGGGAAAAGTCGCCCGGTTGTTCGGTCTTATCTAATAAACCATGATCCCATATCTGGGGTCATTTCTCAACAACTCTCCATATAACGTATTTCGAATTTTGGGTTAATCAGGAACAATGAACTCTACAAATTTGCCCCCACTCTTATGTGGATGAAATTTAGATCTTTTTACCCTTCATGCTCTGCACCTACAGTACAAACACCCCACATATAAGGCTGTTACATACCCAAACCTTCTTTTTTCCACTTTTCCCCAACCCCTACTACGACTACGATCTATATATTAACTATGAAGATAAAGATCTATAAACAGGTCAAAGTTCCATAAAAGATTACCACAATATGCTCAGCGATGCTGAAAATATCTTTCTAATAGAGGCGTGATATCCTGCTCAGTAAAATCATCAAGAAGATCGAAAAATCTATCCGCTGTAACGATCTGGTGTGTATATTTGGTGGTGTAGGCGCTCAGAAAATGGAAGAAAGGATCATCACCTACTAGATCCCTCAAATCCTCCAGGAAGAGCGCGCCATTTAAATAGATCGCATCCCGATAGGCTCGAAACCCTTCCGGATTATATATACTGCCATCTACCCAACCGCCTGGCTGATAATAGTGCACACGGTATGTCCACCACCAATCGAGCCCCTGAGGGTGAATGTTCTCATAATACAGTCGTTCGCTGTAGGTGCTCAGGGCCTCATCAAGCCAGGGCTCAAGGGCCTGGTCGTTGGCCACCGCGCTGTACCACCATTGGTGAGCTGTTTCGTGAGCTGCGATTGCCGTCAGGTAATCAGCAGGACCTCCAGAGTATAGATTGTAGAAGCCCTTACTGAGAAAGAAAAGCCCGTCATATTCCATCCCGTCCAGGAAGTCAGCCTCGACGACAGACAGGGATCGGCGCGGGTAGGGTCCAAATAGATCATTGTACAGGTCTAATGCCTCGGCGGTTGTCTGCAGGGCAGCCTCGCCTGCCCTGGCATTGGCCGCGAAGTAGTAACCCAATACAGCAACGGAGTCTACAGTTGTCGTAGTCAATACATATTGGTCGCTGACCGACCAGACGAAGTTTCGCGCCGCCTTCAGCTGGTAGTGGTGCCAATCGCCTTCGATCTCAGCCGGAGAACTGGCCGCGATCACTAATTCGGATCCCGTATCGCTCAAGCGTATGTGTACTTCAAAATCTGCGCTCTCATAAACCAAATGCTCCCCGAAGTATCCGGCTTCATTCACCCACCAACCTTGACCGGGCACATAAGGAGGGATGAAAGGGTACCAGTCCACCAGGTTGGTTTGGCGGGATGAGTAGCCAAATGGGACTGGGCGACCGTAATAAGAGGGGCTGGGTGAAGGCAAGAGCAGATCATAAGAAAGTTGCAATTCCACAGAATCATTCGGTTGTAAATCCGGCTCTAGTGGTATGCGTAAATAAGCTATATCCCGGGTGTAATCCAGAATAGGTTCGCCGTCTCCCCAAGCGATGCGGTTGAGGATGAATACATTTGGATAACGAGCCGGCTCTATGATAAGCATTAAATTGGGTAAAGGTTCAGAGGTGTTGTTGGTGTAAGCGATCTGTTCTTCCACGGAGAGGCGATGCTGGTAATAATCCAATTCAGCGCTGATCTCGTATTGAGTAGGCTGATTTATTGGATTGGTAGGGGTCGGTGTGAGTGAGGGGGGTTGTACAGTCGGTGAAACCGGTGATTTTGTTGGTGTTGCATCGAGTTGAACCGTCGCTGCCGCTAGAGATGGAGTGAGTGGTAAAGATGTAGCGCTAGATTTTATGGGGATGGGTGTTGTAGGGACTGGATTTTGAGCAGCACAGGCGTTAAGCAGAAGAAGTAACAGAACATAACAGAGCAGTCTAGTAGGAGGTCTCATTTGTGGAAGCGGATTTATCAAGGATGAGTACTGATCAGCGGTTAGCGAAATAAGAGCTGATCAGACCGCTTAGATCGGCAGTGGTGTGTGCTGAAAGCAGGTCGAAAAAGTCATCTCCTGTTACTTGGCGATGATTATACTGTTTTAAATAATCGTGCAGGAATGATAGGAAGGCTTCCTGCCCCATAAGATCTCGCAGTTCACCTAAGAACATCGCGCCGCGCAGGTATACGGCATCGCGGTATGGATAAAAGCCCGCTGACTCGTATATGGTGCTGTCAACCCATCCTTGTGGATCGTGAAAGAGAATACGGTTCTCCCACCACCAGCCAACATCTTCGGGATACGCATTTTCGTAGTAATAGAGTTCACTGAAGGTGCTCAAGGCTTCATCCAGCCAGGGTTCAAGGGCCTGGTCGTTTCCCACCTGTCCATACCACCACTGGTGGGCGACTTCATGGGCGGCGATGATGGTGAGGTTGCTTAAATGATCCCCTGTGTAGAAATCGTAGAAAGCGTGGCTAAGAAAGATCAAACCATCGTATTCCATCCCATCCAGGAAGTCAGCTTCGACAACCGATAGGGCTTGATGAGGATAAGGACCGAATAGATCGTCAAAGATAGTTAGTGCCTTGGCTGTCTCTGTGAGTGCAGGTTCATCAGCAGATGGGTGAAAAGGGAAAGAATAGCTCTTGACCGTAAATTCATCGACCTGGGTTTCAAGCAGCTGGTATTGATCGCTGACCGTCCAGGCGAAATTTCGTGCCGGGGAGTGTTGGTAACGGTAGATGTCTCCTTCCGTCTCGGGTAATGAGCTGGCGGCGATGGTCAGCAGACCGCCACTTGCTGAAGAAGGGCTGGTCAGCTGGATCTCCACCTCAAAAGAAGCCATATCATAGGCCATATGCTCTCCCAGGAAGGCCACTTCTCGCACCAGCCACCCTTCACCAGGAATATATGGTGGTACGTATGGATACCAATCACCCAGATTAGTTTGCCGGTCGGTATATCCGTAAGGGGCAGTCTGGTTGGGCAGGTTCAATCGATAGCTCAAATTCAGCTCGATGGACTCCATAGGTGATAGAGATTGAAGCAGGGGGATGACCAGTTCTCGTCCTGAAAGTGAATAATCAGTGATCGTATCTCCATTCTCCCAAGTGATCTCTTCCAGTTGAAATCCAGCCGGGTACTGGTTGGGTTCGATCAATAGCAATAGTTCATTCAGATCAGAACCGGTGGTATTGACGTATGAAATATGCTGTTCAACCACCACTTCATGAGTATCGTAATTCAGTTGGGCTGTGAGATCATATTGGCTCAGAGGCAATTGGATCTCTTCAGGGGCAGAAGTTGGCGTAGGTGATTGATCTGGTGCTTCTGTTGCAGTGACAGCAGGTGAAGCATCCGTGCTGGTAGCATTTGACGGATCAGGGGCGGTAGAATCAGCCTGGTTTGTTCCCTGGCATGCTGCTGTCAAGATCGCCAGGCTAACCAAAATGAGCACAGAGATAATTGCTTTCATCGTAGCGCTCAAGTTACGTGCCCCAAGCGCGGCAGTCGTTCCCCAACTTCTAACAACGTCTCGTCGCTTTTAGCGAAATTTAAACGCGCCAAACTGATCGCCCCGTATTGCTCTGCGAGACGGGTCATCTCGCCGATGACTGACTCTGAAAACTGATCCAGTCGGGAAGCGATGCCGGGCATACCAGGGCAGCTATTCCCCCATTTCCTCACGCACTGCACGGTAGAGATTCTCCGCTTTGAGTTCATTCAAGGTATAGCAGGGTGCACTGAGATGGTCAGCGAGTGCTTGAGCTAAACCCTGGTCGAAGGCAGCATGTTCCATGTTGATCACGATTGAGCGGATTTCATTACCTGCGATCCGTTCCGCGATTCGGTGCGCTTCCTCTTGTGGGGGCAGTCCGCTCATGGAGACATTGCCGGCACCATCTGTCAGCAGGATGACCAGTGGCAGGACATCGGGGTGAAATACCTTTTCTCTGCTGATGGTTTGATGCGCCAGGAAGAGACCGGCTGACAGGGGCGTTTTACCGCCAACCGGGATATCCGACAGTGCGCGGCGGGCGAGCTGTATTGAGTTCGTTGGTGGTAAAACCATCGTTGCCCGGTCTTTTTGGAAGACGATCAATCCGACTCTGTCCCTGCGCTGGTATGCATCAGTCAACAAAGATAAGATAGCTCCCTTGGTGGCCGCCATGCGTTCGGCAACAGCCATAGACCAGGAAGCATCAACGACGAATAGCACTAAATTGGCAGTACGTTTTACTCGCACCTTGCGTTGGAAATCATTGGGTCGAATGGCAAATGCCACTTGCTTGCGCTGTTCGCCTCGCTCGCGTTGGTAAGGAGCCGCGGCCCGAATTGTGGCATCAAAAGCCAGATCGGTTGCTTTACCTTTGGAAGGTCTCGCACGGATGTAACGACCACGTTTCCGTTCGGTGTGTGATCGTGACCGCCTCCCCGATTTTTTGCGGGTTAGCTTGTCTAAAGGGCTGTCAATTTTGCGTGGAGTAAAGGATCCCCCGATCTTGACTTTTTCCCCGCCCTCCCACCAGGTTGCATCGCCGGAGTCGAAAACAGTTTGGGGCGCTGGTGTCAGCGGTCCCTGTTCAGTTCCCTCGTCCTGGACTTCCTGGTTTATACCTTTTTTTTTTCGACGGTTTCGCTTTCGCTGGGTATTTGCTCAGGTTCACCACTGGCAGCACCACCCTGGAGTTCTTCGATTTTCTCTTGCAGATCATCCATGCTGATCTCGGCTTGCTGGAAAGGTCCTCGCTTAATGCGGTGCGGCAATGCCAGTTCTGCTGCCAGAGCGATGTCCCGGTCGTTTATTGCTGTCCTGCCCTCGAAGGCCGCGTGAGCCCGGGCGGTTTTTAATATGACCAGATCTGCACGGTGGCCATCGACATTCATCGAAGATGTCAGGGCAGCGACTGAGAGTAGATCGCGTTGGGTGTAGGTAACTTGATCGAGCAGAAGGCGTGCTTCCTCAATTTGGTGGGAAAGCTCTTGCTCGCGCGGTATCCATTCTTGGCGAAAGCCATCAGCATCGGCTTCAAAGGCCAGGTTGCGTTCAATGATTAATACCCGATCTCGTGCATCCCGAATTCCGAGGATCTCCACCGAAAGTGCAAAACGGTCAAGTAATTGAGGGCGTAGATCGCCTTCCTCTGGATTCATTGTGCCTACCAGGATGAAGCGTGCTGGATGAGAGAATGAAATCCCTTCTCGCTCGACGATATTCATCCCCATGGCCGCGGAGTCGAGCAGTAGATCGACCACATGATCGTCAAGCAGGTTGACTTCATCGATGTACAGCAGCCCGCGATTTGCTGCTGCGAGCACGCCAGGTTCGAATTGACGCTCTCCCTTCTGGATGGCTTTTTCGATGTCCAATGTGCCTACCACGCGATCTTCGGTTGCGGAAACGGGCAAGTTAATGAAGGGTGTCGGCAGCAGCACAAAGGGGAGCGAATCTGCCTGCGCTACGCGTTCCCGGCATTCGGTACACCAAGTTGTAGGTCGATCAGGGTCACAGCCAAAGCGGCAGTCTTTTACCACATGTACGTGAGGCAGAAGAGCAGCAAGTGCACGCGCGGCTGTCGATTTCGCGGTGCCGCGCTCCCCGCGAATTAACACTCCACCAATGCGGGGGGATACGGCGTTCAGCACCAGGGCGCGTTTCATGCGCTCTTGTCCGACAATCGCAGTGAAAGGGTAAATCGAAGGCATAACTATACTCTTAGCGTTGATTATA
>Ga0209536_100005518_pt1 | contig 19608 bp, 17 predicted proteins | sample DeeMarSeWOR28_12_FD_187461 | JGI IMG/M metagenome (GOLD analysis project Ga0209536, IMG submission 187461) | Marine sediment microbial communities from White Oak River estuary, North Carolina - WOR-2-8_12 (SPAdes) (version 2) | ecosystem: Environmental > Aquatic > Marine > Intertidal zone >...
TGCGGTATGGTTGATCCAAATGTGCTAAAGAATTGTAACATTGACCCGGAAGAATATACAGGATTTGCCTTTGGCATGGGCATAGAGCGTATTACGATGTTAAAATACCAGATCAATGATATCAGGTTATTTACGGAGAATGACATCCGCTTTCTCCGCCAATTCAAATCGGTAAACTAATACTACGGGGTGATCACTATTCGTTGAAGGCTTGATGCACAGGATTATAATCTTTTTATTCATATTGGCAATATCATTTTCATCCTGTGATGACGAACCTGTCAATGAACTTATTCCCTTTGCTTTTGTCAACCAGGACATAAACCTGAATCTTATTCAATATCAGGACCTTCGAAATCTGGGCGGATACATTTACATCGAGGAAGGTGTGGATGCCGGCTATAAGGGATTGATCGTATATCATGAAGGAAATGGAGTTTACAGGGCGTTTGAAAGAGCGTGTACCTACGATCCTTATTCAGACTGTGAGCCAGTAAAGGTGGATGACTCTAGGCTCTTTATGATACATACATGTTGCGGCTCAACCTTTAACTTCAATGGAAATCCAACCAGCGGACCAGCCTCCTTGAATCTCCTGCAGTACGCCACCTATGTTGATGGGATTTACTTAAAAATCACCAACAATTAATCTGTCTCACATTAATTGTTCAATGATATAATCAACTGTTACACTTTCTGCCTCGGCTTTGAAGTTTCGAAGAATTCTGTGCCTGAGGGCTGGTTTGGCAATGGATTGTACATCTTCGATATCCGGAGAAAATTTTCCATTGATCAAGGCATTGAACTTAGCCCCAGTGATCAAATACTGGGATCCCCTGGGTCCGGCTCCCCATTCGAGATAATTGCTGGCAATTTCTGCTGCATCTTTCGTTCCCGGTCTTGTTTTCTGCACTAATTTCACCGCATATTCGATTACATTATCTGCAACCGGCACCACTCTGATCAATTTCTGAAATTCGATAATTTCTTCTTTGCTGATCACCTTATTTATTTTTACCAGATCACCGCCAGTGGTACTTTTTACAATTTCTACTTCCTGCTCATAAGAAGGATAATCCAGCAGAATATTAAACATAAATCTATCCAGCTGGGCTTCCGGTAATGGATACGTTCCTTCCTGCTCTATGGGATTTTGTGTAGCCAATACAAAAAACGGTCGATCGAGCTCATGATGTACACCGGCAATGGTTACGGCATATTCCTGCATCGCTTCCAGCAAGGCAGATTGTGTTTTGGGTGGAGTACGATTGATCTCATCAGCCAAAATGATATTGGCAAAAACAGGTCCTTTAATAAATTTAAAATTGCGTTCATTATCCAATGTCTCAGCACCAATAATATCGGATGGCATTAAATCCGGTGTAAATTGAATTCTGTTAAATGAGAGATTCAGTGCATTTGATATTGTTTTAATCAGCAGCGTTTTTGCTAATCCCGGAACTCCAACCAAAAGACTATGCCCCTGGCAAAAAATCGAGGTTAGCACAAGCCTGACAACTTCATCCTGACCAATGATCACTTTTGAAATCTCTGCCTTCAGCTTTTCATATGCTGCCTTTAAGCCTTCAGCAGCTTCCACTTCATTTTTAAATTCTTTCATGTGTCATTGTAATATATTGCAATTTTCGTATTCAGGATCAATTTCTATAAATACCTCATATCGAGCATCTTTGAACCAATCATTCATTTGCTTGGACTTTTTGGCATTTAATGCTGCAGCATAGATCTTTTGGTAATCCTGATCCAAATTTGCCTGATGTGGTTTCAGTTTTGATTTATAATAGATTATACGCATGGCCTCTTTTCCATCGGCCATTGTAAATTTCATGGGATCTGAAATGCTTCCAACCTGCATGGTATCCATTGTAAAAAATAATCCGGGGTCCAATTCACTCACTGAAATCCTGTTGGCTCCAGACATATCCCGTATAAATCCTCCGTTTGCAGAAGTTTCTTTATCATCAGAAAATTCTTTGGCGGCACGATTAAAGGTAAGTGAATCTTCCTCAATTAGATTTTTCACGCTATCAAGGAAATGCGCAGCGATCTCATAATCCTCCTCAGAGAATTTAGGCATAATCAGGATATGCCTTGCATTATAAATAGTACCCCTTCGATCCACCATCTGAATAATATGAAATCCAAACTCTGTCTGGACTGGCATGGAGATCTCACCATTTTTAAGTTTGAGTGCTGCTGCTTCAAATTCAGGTACCATCTGCCCGCGCTCTACATCTCCCAGGTTCCCACCCCTTGGGGCAGTTGGGCCTTCGGAATGCCTCCCAGCCAATACCTGAAAATCCACACCATCATCGACAGCTTCACTTCTGACTCTTAGCAACAGATTTTCTATTCTTTCTTTCTCTTCAGCACTTACGGTTGGTTTTTTTACGATCTGGCCTATTTCCACTTCCGTAGAAAAATAGGGCAGGCTATCCTCGGGAATATTTTTAAAAAATCTTTTAACTTCTGAAGGCGTAACTGTGATACCTTCCGTGATGGTAGCCTGCATTTTTTCTACGAGCATTTGTTCCTCTATCTGTTCCCGTAAATCTTCCCTGATTTCCTCCATGGATTTGCCAAAAGCTTCTTCAAGTTTTTGGGTATCTCCTCCTGCCTGTGCCACAACGCCCTGTATTCTCATATCCAATTGACGGTCGATCATTTCTTCTTCGACTACAACAGAATCTATCTCAGCTTTAGCTACCATAAGTTTATTGAGTATTAATCCTTCAAGCACCTGACATCTCGTTGTTGTATATTCCCCACTGGATTGTACCTGCAGATAGGATCTTTCCAACTCAGATTTTAATACAATGTAGTTATCCACCTTTGCAACTATTTTATCTATGACAGTCATATTGGAAGTTTGAGCAGTAACACTTCCAATTGATAGGCTTGATAACAGGATGAAAGAAAATATCCTATTCCTGACTATATATTTTAAAATCTTCATTTTCAATCGCTTTTTCATAAATATCCTCTTCCAGCTGTTTCGCCAGCTTTACCTTTCTCTTATTCAAAATTATTTTTTGTATATCATCCCGAACAAATTCCATTGGTGATGTATCACTTTGAATTTTATACTGTGAAATTTTAAGGAAGTAGATAAAATTTTCATCCGGTATTTCATAATATTTATTTCTCCTGAGAAAATCCGTTTTATTTGGAACATCCATCAGTGGGGAATTGTTGATTACATCTTCAAAATTGACCCATACGGAATCATCAAGATGAACCTTTGTGCCATAGCTATAGGCATATGATTTTAATTCTTCAATATCTTGCTCCCTCTCAGATCTGAGCAAATATCGAAACCGACCTAGCTTTGGTGCATCTTTGGTTAACTGAATAAAATATCCACGTATAATGTTTTGTTTAAGCTCAAAATTGTCAATGTTTTCATTGTAATATGATTCTATTTCCTCTTCCGTAATATTTGTATCGATGTTCCTGGCGATCATATACTTTTCAAATTCGTGCATCATAAGTGCATACCTGTAGTCAAGTACCCTCCGCTCTAATTCTACCTCATCGAATGCCAATTGATTTTGAGCTTCAGAAATCAATAATTGTTTTTTAATCCAGCTTTTAATGTGCCTTTCCATAAGATCAGCACTGTCACTTTTGGAGACACCAGGAGGTACGATGCCTTCAACGTCTTTAGGGTAAAGGTAAATATCGCCCACACTAGCCAGCGGTTTTACATTTTCCTCATCTACACCATTTATGCTTTTTTTGAATTCCAAAAACTCGCATGAAGTGAAATAAACAAGGCTAACCAGAAGTATTACTCCTTTTCCTGTAAACCTTTTTAATTTTATCAAGAGTTCGCTCGTTAATTTCAACTGTGTATTCTTTTTTAAGCTCTTCAAGCCAATTCTTTTCAAGATAATTTTGGTAATCCGAAATTACCAATCCTTTAACATCTTTTAACCTTTTAGGCTGCATTTCAAGAACTTCATAAATTACCACTATATTTTCAATCTCACCCGTGGCTACCTCATAAATTCCTGGTTGCCAATTAACAGAATCTATCAATGGATTGTCACCTGATTCAAATAATCCTTCAACGACCTGCAAAGTTAAGGCAGATTCCTTATTGTATAGGTATTCTAACGATTTTTTTGACCTGCTATTTAGTACCAGCCGAATTTTATTAACCTGCAGCGCATCAGATGAATCTATTAGAGATGAATCAGCGATGCCCAAATCTTCAAAATATTTCTTCAGTGTACCATGTAAGGCCGATCCAGAGGATTCTTCATTTGCATAAAATGTAATAGTCGATGGGCTGTACTTTTTAAACAGATGTAGCATGGAATCAAGCGAAGTGTTTGTCAACACATCGATTTCAATTCTTGGATCAATATCAATTGCTAACAAGGTATAGGATTCTGCCAGCACACTTTTCCGTAGTTCTTTCAGAACATTTTTATTATCCGTAGAAAAAATCGCGACATTCACCCTTTTCCTCCAGTAATAATTATGTTGATTGGCATTGAAAAACTCCCGGAGACCCAAGGTGTCTTCAACAGCTTTCCCCCAAACTTTTTGATTCATGATATCAAAAAGCAATATACCTTCATAATATTCATTCAGAAGCATTCTGAAATCACGGTTATTTTTTATGAGTTGTTCTTCTTCATAAGTAAAAAGGCTTTGTTCTATATACTTATCAATAAGTTCATGCATATAATCCTGAGGATTTATTCCTGCTCTTTTCTGCTGTTTTTTCCTCATATTACTAATAAATGAATTCACATTGTATACCGTGTTATTAATAGAAAATAATGAATCATTTATTAAAGATTCATCTACATCAACATTCCAGTTTCCCACAAGTAAAGAAGAGTCCGCCAGCATAACTACCTGATTTCGTACTGAAGAAAATTCGGTGAAGTTATGCTCTTTTTTTAATCTTGATATCACAGCTTTTGTTGCAAGCTTAGATCGATCATCTTTTGATACTCTTTGCACAAGTTCCTCCTTCATGGCCTCAAATGATTCCAGTCCTTGTTTTTCTTCCAGTTTTATAATATGCCAGCCAAACTTACTCCTCACAGGATCACTGACTTCTCCCGGGTATTGGAGATTAAACGCAACATTTTCAAATGCCGCATCATTAATCTGTCTTAAACCTATGAATGGGAGAGTCCCCCCATTATTTTTAGTTCGCTGATCATCGGAATATCTTTCACACAACTCATTCCAATCCGCACCTCCTAAAATCTGATCATGTATTTCAAATATTTTATTTCGGATCGAAGTAGTATCCTGTTGACTTCCATCAATACCAAGCATGATGTGTGATACCTTTACCTTACCGCTATACGGTCTTTTGTCATGGACTTTTATTATATGATAACCAAACCTGGACCGTACAATACCCGATATAGAATCAATGGGTGTCGTATAAGCAGCATCTTCAAATGAGAAAACCATTTGAAACACTGTAAAATATCCAAGCCTGCCTTTATTTGATTTTGCAGATGGATCTTCGGAGTATACACGTGCCAATTCTCCAAAATCATCCCCGGATGTTGCCTTCTCATATATTTCCAGCATTTTCTGGTATGTCTTAATTGTATCTTCCGGCGATGCTTCAGGGCCAACAGTAACCAAAATATGAGATGCATCAACCTCATATTTCATTCTTTTGTAAGCCTGTTCGACCAACTTTTCCTGCTCCACAGATGTTGTCAGATATGGTTCAATTAACTGATCTTTATAGGTCTCAAATTCGTCAAGAAAGGATTTTGTAGTATCTATTCCTGCAGTTTTTGCAGCTTCCACCTTAAGTTTAAAATTGATAAAAAGATCAAAATACTCGTCCACATCCTTTTCCGTATAGATGCTATCATTATTAAAATTGTTCTTTTCATAGACATATAAGAACTCATCTGCTGATGTAGGTAGGTGATTAATTGAAAATAATGTTTGATCTGCTAGATCAGACGTAGTAAATATTGCGCATGATGATATAAAAAGTATCAGAAAAAGCATAAATGAATATCTCCGCATGACCTTATTCACCTGATTTTAAAAATGAAGTGCAATTTTAACTAAAAAATGAGTATTTATGGCTTTGAGGAATGAATAATGAAGTGAAGAACTGATCAAATCTTTTTGTGGAGCCGATATACATTTTTCTTTTTCCCCTGAATAAGCTCTATTTCGTCCATGATGCGTCGGACCAACATAAGCCCAATACCGCCCTTTCGTTTTGACTTTACAATATCCGAAATGGATGGTTCCTGGTATTCACTAATATTGAATCCATCTCCACGATCTATGATATCAAAGGTAATCTCTGAGTTTCCGCTTACCTTGACTTTGAGCTCAATGTGTTCGTCGGGATTACAGTTGTGGGAATGAATGATAAGGTTGGCACATACTTCATCAACTGCCAATATAAGCGTATTGACAGTTACTTCCGGGATGGCATTCTCACTCAACACACGTTGGAGGAATTCTCGAATATCTCCCAGTCTACTTTTGCTGCATGGAACCTTAAACTTATACACCATTTACAATTCCCTTTGCCTCTTCTTCACTATCTGTGATTTTTAAGAGCTGATCCAGGCCCAGTATTTGAAACACATGTCTTACTTTATCACTAAGGCCGTAAATGACCAACTTAATACCTTGTTCTTCCAAATCGTTGATATAGGACATGAAAACTCCTAACCCCGCGGAAGAAATATATTCCAATTGCTTACAATTAACTATTATCTTTTTGTGCTTGCTAGTTGCGTCGCTTATCGATTCATCTAAATATATAGAGGAACTGGCATCTACCTCACCGATGACATATATTGTGAAAATGTCATTTTCAAGAGAATTTTTAATCTCAACCATAATGTAATTACGTGTTTAGGGTATATAAGTTTTTCTTTTCATTTAACTTTTACAATTAATGTGGTAATATCGTCCTCTAAATTAGAAGATTCACAAAAATCATATACTGTTTTTAAAATTCCTTCTTTAATGTATTCCGCGCTATAATAAGCATTTTTTTCTAAAAATTGTTTGAGACGATCATATCCGAATTCTTCATTATTGCTATTTTTCGCTTCAGTGATGCCATCTGTATACAACAGTAAAATATCGCCTGGGTTATATTTGATCTCATTTACATCAACAAAATCATCGAACTGATCATCGCGTAAAATACCCAAACCTAAACCATTATCTTCTAAAAAGCTTACATTTTTTTCTTTAGCTGAGAAATACAAGGTCGGGCAGTGTCCCGCTCTCGAAAATTCAAATTTCTTCCTTTGACTGTCGATTATAAAATATGTAGTGGTAATAAAAGATGTTCTGTCCAAACAATTGCTAAGGGCATTATTTGCTTTAATAATAAAATCCCTGGCGGATAAATTAAGCTGCACAAGGCTCTGGAAAATCCCTTTCATTTGAGACATATGGAACGCCGCTGAAGTACCTTTGCCGGATACGTCACCGACAATGATAGCTACACGGTTTTTATCCATTTTATATGTATCAAAATAATCACCACCAACCTCTGCTGCTGCCTTTGAGAATGCACTTATTTCGAAATCATCATTTGTATATAGCTTTTTTGGAATCAGGCTATCCTGGACTCGCTTGGCAATTTTCAATTCTTCCTTATATCGTTCATTGATAATCGCCTCCTCCATTAATCTGTAATTTTCTATAGAAATGCTGGCCTGATTGATAAACGTACGCAGTATTTCAATCATTTCTTTGCTAAATCCATCATTTACATCCTTTAGCAAGGCCAATGTTGCAATTTGCTTTTCCTGAATGTAAAGCGGGATTACAAAAATAGATTTATATACCTCATGTTTCAATTCGGCAATGAACCGGTCTTTAGTCTTATTTCTCGATGGTACAGAACTTTGTACGTATTTCACTTTATTGCTTTTAATGCTATTCAGTACTCCCTTCTTTTCTACCTTATTTGTTCTTAAATAAAGTGTTTTTATTACTTTTTCCTCCTCGTTCATAATATCCAACCAGGCGGCATTTGCTACCGCTACGCTAACGGCGCTATCGATCAAAATTTCATAAACCTGTTCTTCACTTTGTCCTGTATTTCTGGATTGACTTAGCTTTTGAAAGTTGATGACTTCAACTAATTTTTGTTCAAAAACTGAAGAAGTTGGTAAATTGAAAAGAATTACGAGAATCGAGAAAACACAATAAATCAGGATAAAAATATATAAAGCCCTTATGGTAATCACATTGAGTGCGCTGAATAAAAGTGTAAATCCATTGTCTTGCCCAAACGTATCTAAAATGAAATAAAAATATATGATGTAAAGGGATATTAAAATGATCAATAATATACTTTTCCACTTTTGCTTAAAATTTAAATAAGCAACCCATTTTAAATTTACACTCAGAACAATGCCTAAAACGGCGAACAATCCCAGGACAACTAAACCAAAACTGGAGATACTTTCAACTGAAGTGAAAAATATCAATGCGCTGCCTAATAAGCCATATTCAAAAACATTCCATGTTCTGATCAGCCATTTACTTTTTTGATACAGGATGAGACGTTTCCACACAGTAAATGTGGCTATTAAAAATGTAATGATCAGGCCAACATTTATAAAATAAAGGGTATCAAGAAAATATGGATTTCTACCATGTTCATGATCCTTTAACGCATTTAATAAAAAATTGGAAGACAGGGATACAATGGTGGCAATAAGACCTGTCACAAATACCTTCCATAGCAAATCGATAATATTGAGGCTCTCCTGATTGCCAATATTTTGACGGTAGAAGAAATATATGATAACAATAAATACAAGCAAAAACGCTTTGGAAAAAAACAGATAGGTCTCGCCTGAAGCAGTATGAAGTTGCCCAAAACGATACAAATACCCGGAACCGAGCATTATAAGCCAGGAGAAAATACCCAGTATAGAAAAGAACCTCAGGATATTTTTTTGCGAGGGCATGTTAGTTCGGTTTACAACTAAAAAACGAATATAAGGCTAATTCCCAATTATCAAAGCAGCAAGAAATTAACGACAATATCCGATAAATCAACCAATAACAAATTATCGACTATAATTTGGAGCTTCTCGTGTGATATGTACATCATGTGGATGACTTTCCCTGACCCCAGCTGCAGTTATTTTTACAAATTTGGCTTCCTTCATGTCAGAAATAGTTCTAGCACCACAGTAGCCCATACCTGCCTTTAATCCCCCAACTAATTGATAAAGCACTTCAGCAACCAAACCCTTATAGGGTACACGACCACTTATTCCTTCCGGGACCAACTTTTTTACATCATCTTCGGTATCCTGGAAATACCGGTCTTTTGATCCTTCTTCCATCGCTTCGATTGATCCCATACCCCGGTATGATTTAAATTTTCGTCCTTCATAAATGATCATCTCACCGGGTGCTTCCTCTGTACCCGCCAAAAGTGATCCAATCATAACACTGTCTGCTCCACCTGCTATCGCTTTTACAATATCACCCGAAAATCTAATCCCTCCATCCGCAATTAAAGGTACTCCTCTTCCTTTTAATGCCCTGGAAGCTTCTGAGACTGCAGTTAATTGCGGAACTCCAACTCCGGCAATTACCCGTGTAGTACATATACTTCCTGGTCCAACTCCCACTTTAATGGCATCGGCCCCACCATCGGCCAGATCTTTGGCTGCCTCATAGGTAGCAATATTTCCCACAATTACCTCAAGGTCAGGATATGCTTTTTTAACTGTTTTTAATGCATCAATTACTCCTTTTGAATGTCCGTGAGCTGTATCAATACTTATTACATCCACGCCTGCTGTGACTAATGAAGCAATTCGATCCAAAATGTCCTTGGTTACACCAACTGCAGCTCCGACCCGTAATCTTCCAAATGCATCTTTGCATGCATTGGGGCGATCAATATTTTTCAGAATATCCTTATAGGTAATTAATCCTGTAAGCTTCCCATCTTTATTCACAATAGGCAGCTTTTCGATTTTGTGTATCTGCAGGATTTCTTCCGCCTCGTCCAGAGATACTTCATCAACTGCTGTGATTAAGTTTTCCTTTGTCATGATATCCTTTATCGGTACCGACATGTTCTTCTGAAACCTCAAGTCCCTGTTCGTGATTATCCCCAACAGTTTCTTATTCCCATCGACCACTGGGATACCCCCAATTTTGAATTCGCGCATGATCTTTACGGCATCCGAAGCTGTAGAATTTATATCAAGGGTAACAGGATCAAGGATTAATCCACTTTGAGACCTTTTTACCTTTCTTACCTGAACAGCCTGGCGGTCAATGGTCATATTTTTATGAATGAAGCCCAAACCTCCTTCTAATGCCATCGCTATAGCAAGATCTGCTTCTGTTACCGTATCCATGGCTGCAGAAACAAGAGGTATATTAAGTGCTATATTTTTGGTTAGAATTGTTTTTGTTTCCGTATCTCTAGGGAGAATTGTTGAATACCCAGGCACAAGCAAAACATCGTCGTAGGTGAGGGCTTCGGAACTGAATCGTGTATTTTCTATCGACATGGCAAATAAATATCTACTCTTATTTGCCGGCCAAAATTACATAGATGAACTGATTTAAAAAATCTTAAATAGAGAATTTTATAAAATTAGTATAATACAAAATTGCCAATCTTAATTTTCGTTATGATTTTTAGACTATTAATTGATACCTTTGAGGTTCGTTTTTAAAAAAATCTATTTCTATTCCTGATGATGAGAGTTTTGGCTGTGTGGTTTTTAATGGTTTGCGTTAGTGGCACAATGCAGGCTCAGGATGCCCAGGAAAATTTCAAGTTCGCTAAATTCAATTACGATAATGGAAAATTTGAAGAATCTTTGGGTTTCCTGAATAAGGCCTTGAACAAAGATCCTCTATATGTAAATGCCTATTATTTGAGAGCAGAAGCTTATTATCATCTCGAACAATATTACAGTTCAGTGTTAGATATCAATCAAATCTTTAAAATCGAACCCAATACAACTGCTTTTACCGGGAATTATTATTTAACCCGGGGAAAGGCATTCCTGGGTCTGAAAGATTATTCCAATGCAACTGAAGATTTTGAGAAATCGCTGTCATTATTAAATGATAATGCCGAAATCTACTATTATAAAGCAAAAATTGAATATGAGACAGGGGATTATCCCCAAGCTTTATCTTATTTGGATCTGGCCATTGATATTACTTCTGACAACCCGGAATTTTATGCTTTCAGGTCTGAAATAAAATCTCAAAATATTACTGTTATACCCAAATCTGAAGAGTATCAAAGCATCCTTGGAGATATAAATGTTGCCATAGCCCTGGAACCGGATAACTATACCTATTATTTACTGAGAAGTAATTTTCTTAATTCCATGGGAGAAACAGATGCTGCCATGAGGGACTATAATAAAATGATCGAACTGTCACCGAGTACTGAAGATGCATATACGAACAGGGGCGTCGTAAAAATGAATAAATATGATTATAGAAGTGCGGCATTGGATTTTACGAAATCTATCCTGATCAATCCTAATGATGAACGAAATTACCGATACCGGGGCTTGTGTTATAATAATCTTGATAATTTTTCTGAAGCATTTAAAGATTTTTCAAAATCTATCGATCTACTTACTAAGGAACTTTCAACGACATCACAAAAAGATATGATCCAAAATACTCTGGCAGAAACTTATATACTGAGAGGGCATTGCCTGAATCTTATGGGAAATAATGCCCAGGCTTGCCGGGATTTTTTAAGTGCACATAATCTTGGAGTTAAAAAGGGATTGAATTACTATCGTAAATATTGTGGTATATATTAGCAATTAACATCCAGGCTGATTTTTTTAATATGAGGAGAACTTTTCTATTTTTTGCATTTATAATCCCTGTAAAACTATTCTCACAAAGTGCAAACATCCCAATTAACAGGGATTATTATCACTTACTTGAACGTTATGAGATCAAAAGCGGTAAATTTTCACCAACATTTCATAGCCATTTAAAACCTTATCAACGAATACATGTCGCCGGATTTATTGATAGTTTATATTCAGATCAATCTTTCATGAATAATCTTAATGATCTGGACAGATTTAATCTGCAATACCTGGCCAATGATAATTGGGAATGGACCGAAAGTGATACAAGTGACAGCAAAAAACCCTTTCTTAAATATATATATAGAAAAAAATCAGATTTTCTTCATGTGGATCAGGGAGACTTTGATCTGCATGTTAATCCTGTATTTTATTTTAGTGGTGGTAAAGAATCTGATAGCGACATCACCACTTATATTAATACAAGAGGCGTCGACTTAAGAGGTTCTATCTCTAAAAGGTTGGGATTTTATTCCTTTTTATCTACCACCCAGGCAGTATTTCCACGTTATGTGAGGGAATGGACAGCTCAAAATGGTGTAGTGCCTGGAGAAGGTTTTTGGAAAGACTTTAAGTCAAATGGTGTGGATTACTTTACAGCCAGCGGATATATCTCATTTGAACTGGTAAAAAATTATGTAAACGCTCAGTTCGGATTTGATAAATCGATGACAAGTTCCGGTCATCGGTCATTTATCATTTCCGATTTTGCACCGGGGTATACCTATCTCAGGTTTAATACAAAAATTTGGAGGATCAATTACTCGAATCTTTTTGCCCAGGCAATTGCAGAACAATATTATTCAGGAACCGGTAGTGTTGATGGAAACTATCCTAAGAAATTTTTTGCTTCTCACCATTTAAGTATCAATATCACAGACAAACTTAATGTTGGCCTATTTGAATCTGTGGTCATCGGGGATTCTACAGAGCGATTTAATATTAGTTATTTAAATCCGATCATTTTTTACAGGGCGCTTGAACACCAGGGTGGGAGCAGTGAAAACGTAATTGTGGGAATGGATGCTAAATGGAATATTGGTCATTCTCTTTTACTCTATGGCCAATTGGTTTTGGATGAATTTTTCCTCAAAGAAGTGAAAGCGGGTAATGGCTGGTGGGCAAATAAATTTGGTGGTCAATTGGGCATGAAGTATATAAATACATTTGGCATCAATAACCTGGACATGCAACTGGAATATAATGTCGCCAGACCATATATGCACGCTCACCAGGATATTTATACCAACTACGCCCATTACAGGCAACCTCTTGGCCATGCTCTTGGGGGTAATTTTAATGAAATAGTCTGTATAGTTCGATATCAACCTCTCAACCGGTTATTCTTAACTGCTCAACTAAACACCGCTAACTATGGTGATGACGAGATTGAAGAAATAAGCTGGGGCAAGGATGTAATGAAAAGTTATAATAACCGGGCACAGGACTATGACAATAAAATCGGTCAGGGTATAGCCACAAAACTGCTTTATGGTGATGTAACCATTTCGTATATGTGGAAACATAATTTATTTTTTGACCTCCGTGGCATATATCGAAAGCTGAACAGTGAAATAGATGCCTGGGATCGTAAGACAACTTACCTGTCTGCCAGCATGCGATGGAATATTGGCAAAAAAATCCATGATTTCTAAATCTATGATTTGACATCAATTTTTTAATCTGGATTAATCTTCCGTTTTTTGCCCTTATTTTTCGAATTCCAATACATGAATACATATTTACGAATTCTTACATATGCTAAACCCTGGAGAAGGTTTATCCCACCCTATCTAATTTTCTCTCTTCTTGCCGTCGGTTTTGGTCTAATGAATATGGCACTTCTCGCTCCATTACTTGACGTAATATTCGATCAGAAAGGTATTGAAGAACTAGCTCAATACACGATAAAACCAGAGTTTGCTTTCTCCAAAGATTACTTTGTAGGCATATTCAATTATTATATGCTGGATACAGTTGAAAAATATGGAAAATTTGGCTCCTTGATCTACGTCTGCATTGTTATTATTATTTCCTTCTTCATGTCAAATATTTTTAAATATCTGTCAGCCGTCGTCATGGCCAAAGCAAAGGCGGATACGATTAAGAATATGCGAATTGAAATCTATAAAAGTGTCAGCCAACTACATGTGGGTTTTTTTACCGATAAGCGCAAGGGTGATATCATATCACGTGTCACCAACGATATCCAGCAAATAGAAAGTTCGATCACACACAATCTAAAAATTGTTTTCAGGGAACCACTGACTGTTATCGTTTATTTCTGGTTGTTGATTGTTACTTCGCCTAGTCTCACACTCTTTACATTGATCTTATTACCTGTCGCCGGGGGAATTATTTCGGAGATCGCCAAACGATTAAAAAAGAGAGCGATTCAAAGCCAGGAATCTTTGGGCAGGCAATTAAATGTAATGGATGAAACTATTTCCGGAATGCGGGTGATCAAGGCATTCAATGCAGTGGGTTACATTAATCGTATGTTCTCAAAGGAAGTAGAAAAATATGCGGATATAGATTTCGGATTTTCCAAAAGATATGAACTCTCCAGTCCTGTTTCGGAAATTTTAGGTGCCATTTCGATTGCAGGGATTTTAATCTATGGAGGAGATCTTGTACTGAATAAAGGCACCTTGGAGGCCAGTGCATTCATTATGTTTATGGCAGTTTTCACGCAAATACTTCAACCGACCAAAGCCATAGCAGGAGCGATTACTCATTTCCAGAAAGGAATTGCCTCGGGTGAGCGGGTCTTTGAGATCATTGACACTAAACCAGCGATCGTAAATAAACCAAATCCTGTGCAGTTGGAAAGTTTCGAAAGGGAAATCGAATTCAGAAATGTATCCTTTTCATATGGGACTAAGCAGGTGTTGGATAATGTGAGTTTCAAAGTGTCAAAGGGCAAGACCATTGCACTGGTTGGACCTTCGGGAGGAGGAAAAAGTACATTGGCCAATCTAATTCCACGTTTCTATGATCCGGATAGAGGCGAAGTGTTGATTGACGGTATATCATTAAAGGATTATGATTTTAAATCGATCAGGCACCATATGGGCATTGTCACTCAGGAATCCATATTATTTAATGATACCATACTGAATAATATCGCGTTTGGTCTTGAAGATTTTGATGAAGCAGAGGTCATCCGGGCGGCTCAAATTGCCAATGCTCATGAATTTATTATCCAGGAACGGGAAGGGTATCAACGAATCATTGGTGACACGGGCTCCAAGCTTTCCGGAGGACAACGACAACGATTGACAATAGCGCGGGCATTACTCAAAAATCCGGCAATACTGATTTTGGATGAGGCAACATCAGCACTGGATTCTGAATCTGAAATGCTGGTCCAGGATGCCATAAACAGTTTAATGAGAAGCAGAACCTCCCTGGTGATTGCCCACAGACTTAGTACCATCCAGAATGCGGACGAAATTTTGGTAATCAACGAAGGAAAAATAGTGGAACGAGGTACACATATGGAATTAATGAAATTGGATGGCATTTATCAAAAATTGACCGTGATGCAAGGTTTGTGATGTAGTTTTTACTTTAGAGAATTATAAATCAGGAATATTTTTATATCTTGAAATTCGTCTTCGGATTTTTTCAGTCAACCTTCTATGAAAAAACTCAGAATTGTACTGTATATAGTGTTCTTAACCTATGTGGGTGTCACGCTGTATATGGGACTAAATGTGGATAAAATGATCAGCCGGTTTGGCTTATTGAGTTTTTTCTCTCTTTTCCAACACTGGCTTACTTATGGAAATTTATTCTTTATTATACTATTGATCACTGAAAACATCTTTATTTGGTTTTTAAAACGTCGGACAAAATATGCCGAAGATGACCGGGAAGATCTGATTATTCGCGCTAATGACCTGCGAAGACAATTAAATGAATTAAAAAAAGAAAAGAACAAGTAATTGGTTCACGAGATTATTATCGGACAATTAAAAGAAGCCGCTCAGGTGCTTGATACATTTATGCATGACCAAAACTGTATTAGCAAAATTGAACGGTCTGCAGACATGATGGCTGAGGCCATAAAAAATGGTGGGAAAATCATGACATGCGGAAATGGAGGATCAAATTGTGATGCCATGCATTTCGCAGAGGAGCTTACCGGAAGGTACCGAAATGAACGAAGACCTCTTCCCGCAATTGCAATCTCGGATACCTCCCATATCACCTGTGTCGGGAACGATTATGGATATGACCAGGTTTTTTCCAGGTATGTGGAGGGTGTAGGTTCGACACATGATGTGCTACTTGCCATAAGTACCAGCGGGAATTCGACAAACATTATCAATGCCGTTCAGGCGGCAAAAAATAAGGGGATGAATGTTATCGCCCTAACGGGAAAAAGTGGTGGAAAACTTGCTGAGCTGGCAGATGTCGAGATCAGGGTCCCCCACCTGGGTTATGCTGATCGCATCCAGGAAATTCACATTAAAATTATTCATATTTTAATTCTACTAATTGAACAAAAAATAATAACATAATGCTTTCCAAAACTTTTGGAAGTGCAGTTTATGGCATTGATGCGACAACCATAACTGTCGAAGTGAATGTGCTCCAGGGCACAAAATTTTTTTTAGTCGGTTTACCGGATAACGCCGTAAAAGAAAGTGAACAGCGGGTAGAATCGTCCATTAAGCATTTTGGCTACACTATGCCCAGGCAAAAAGTTGTAGTGAACCTCGCTCCTGCAGATATGCGGAAAGAGGGTTCGGCCTATGACCTTCCCATTGGATTATGCATCTTGAAAGCGTCAAATCAGATTTTGGCAGAAGAACTGGAAAAGTACGTGATCATGGGTGAATTGTCTCTTGACGGGATTGTTAGGCCAATTAAAGGGGCGTTGCCAATTGCCATAGAGGCCCGAAAACAGGGATTTAAAGGCTTTATCCTTCCAAAAGAAAACGCCACGGAAGCAGCAATCGTCAACAACATCGACATCATTGGCGTCGAGTCACTTGAGGATGCCATTAACTTTCTGGAAGATACTTCCACAATCGAACCCACCCGAGTCGATACCAGGGATATTTTCTATCATGAGCTCAATGAATTTGACCTCGATTTTGCCGATGTACAGGGGCAGGAAAACATTAAACGGGCGCTTGAAATTGCTGCAGCAGGGGGACATAACATCATCATGATTGGTCCTCCGGGTTCAGGTAAAACCATGTTAGCCAAGCGACTTCCTGGTATTCTGCCACCTCTGACCTTGCATGAAGCCCTGGAAACGACCAAGATCCATTCCGTAGCAGGCAAATTGGGCCCGGATGCCCATTTGATTTCCAAACGACCGTATCGAAGCCCACACCATACCATCTCTGATGTGGCTAAAGGATGTTAGGTGGTGGGATGATTTAAATCAAAATTATTTATCAACAGATTTAAATTTGGTTATCATTCAACCACTTTAACAGATTTCTATCAAAGAGTTCCTGCTCTTCTACATGTGGGAAGTGACCGCTTTTTTCAAACCTGTAAATTGTTAGTGTTTCAAGTTTGTCTTTATAATCATCCCAAATAGTTTCAGGCATAATAAAGTCGTATTTTCCAAGTGATAAGAATATCGGTACTTTCAAATCACTTTTTGAAATCTCATAATCCTGCATCATAGCTACGAGTTGATTTAACCCCGCTTCAAGATAATCCATAAGTGGATAAATATTTGATACATCATGTTGCGGATCATACCAATCCATTGGTACACGTGCCTCATAGTATAGGTAGTTCCATTTTGGTTCAGAAATGCTATCCTTATTGATTTCTTTTAATCTTTGCTGATTGTTGAGAAAGATTTCTTTTCTTTCTGTTGATGCTTTTTCTTCCCAATTAGCATTCACTATATCCATATAGTTACTTTTAAAATGTGGTGGAGTATTTATCATTATGACACCTTTCGTATTATCGAGATATTTTTTAGCATATTCTAACGCAAACAAACCAATTATCGAATGCCCAAGTAGATAGATTTTATCATAACCTAACTTTTTACGAAGTATCTCCATATCGTGCACGATAGTATCTAATGATACATTAGAAAAATCAACAGGTTTATCGTAAGAGTTCAATAATCGTGGCTCAATGAATACAAATTGAAAATTACCTTTAAGATTGTCCGATAGACAATTTTTTTCAATTTTTGCATCAGCACAAACAAAGCAGGGTTCACCTTCCCCTTCAATGAAGTATGTTAATTTCATATTTCCGAATGCGATCTCTCCTGATGTTTCAATAGGTACTTGTGCCTGTTCTTGATCGACTTGTTTTTTTGATGTGCATGCAAATATCCCAAGTATTAGAAAGATAAGGGTTGCATTTTTAGTGGTTTTCATTGTGGCAGTTAGTTTTGTATCTATTATTGATAACAATTGTAAATTATATTTTATCCCATAAAAAACGATTTTATTAGCGTAGCATACCATTTTTGACGTCGCCCTGGTCGGAGGAGGAGGTATGCCTCAACCAGGCGAGATTTCGCTGGCCCATAACGGGGTATTGTTCCTTGATGAATTACCTGAATTTAAACGGACCGTACTCGAAGTAATGCGGCAGCCCCTTGAAGAGCGCGTAGTGAATATTGCCAGGGCAAAAGCATCGGTACAGTTCCCGGCCAATTTTATGCTGGTCGCCAGCATGAATCCAAGCCCATCCGGGGAATTCTATACGGAAGAAGGCAACCATCCCGATTCTCCATTGGATGTTCGACGATATTTACGGAAGATCAGTGGTCCTTTACTGGATCGCATTGATCTCCACATCGAGGTCACCCCTGTCTCCTTCGACCAGATGACCGCTGACCGGAAAGCAGAAAAAAGCAGCGTGATCCGCGATCGGGTAATTAAAGCAAGGGAACTTCAGTCAGCACGATTTAACGATATGAACGATATCTATTCCAACGCCATGATGCCCTCGCAGATGGTAAAAAAGATCTGCAAAACCAATGAAGCTGGAAAAACGTTGCTCAAAACAGCCATGGAAAAACTGGGCCTTTCCGCCCGGGCTTTCGACCGGATCCTGAAAGTATCCCGCACCATCGCCGACCTGGCCGGCACTGAAGATATTAAAATTGAGCACCTGGCCGAAGCTATACAATACCGTAGCCTGGACCGGGAAGGTTGGCTGGGCTAATAGCACAAGCTAAAAGCTTGCGCCAGCGGGGGAGGTCCATCGCCGAATTTGCCGGCACAGAAGATATCAGGATCGAACACCTGGCTGAAGCTATTCAGTATCGCAGTCTGGATCGTGAGGGTTGGTTGGGGTAGATCAGATTTGTGTCACACGAAGAGAGAATACAAAAAGCCCCATGAGGAGCTTCTTATTATCCTTTCAGCAAGTATTGGACTATGTTATTCACATATTGGATCGATTTCATGCCTGACAATTTCTCCTTGGCCGTTTCTTACGAATAATACTCGTAATTTTAGTTTTGCTCCTTTAGGGCCTTGCAATGTTAATGACCTAACATTTTTAATATTTGGTGATCCAACCCATGCTTGGTGAAATGTCCAGAAGTCGCCATGTTCATCAACTCCTTCCCCTTTAGCATTGGCATGGTACTGTAAGGTACCATCTGACTTTAATTTCATAACTTGATGAACCTCTATTGCAAAAGTTATTGATCCATATTCTGGACAACCCCAGGTTTCGGTTAAGGGATATGTTTGGTGAA
>Ga0209536_100005519_pt1 | contig 19607 bp, 19 predicted proteins | sample DeeMarSeWOR28_12_FD_187461 | JGI IMG/M metagenome (GOLD analysis project Ga0209536, IMG submission 187461) | Marine sediment microbial communities from White Oak River estuary, North Carolina - WOR-2-8_12 (SPAdes) (version 2) | ecosystem: Environmental > Aquatic > Marine > Intertidal zone >...
AAGGTGGGGATCAAGGGAATCTATCCCTAAAGCTGAAATTTTCCTCCATTTTTAACGATATATATCTGGAGGGAAAAGAATGCCAATTGGAGCATCAGCTGCCGTCAGATCATTACCCGCCAGGGCTTCCAAGCCCGCTCTTCCCTATTTAAGGCAAGTTTCTTTGCCCCGCATCGCTCCTGCTGATATCCGGACCATTTCATCGAACCTCATTCAGAACGGTTTTCATGATCTCCGGCTGAGCAACGGAGCGATCGGCAGGCTGATCTATAATGAAATGGGGCAGAACGGCTGCCTGAAGGGTGTCTATATCGGATTTGCCTTGATGGACCCCGCAACGGAAAAGTTCACGGTCCACGGCCGCGTGGTCTTTGCCAACGATAACGGCAGCCTTCATGGGGGCTATGGGTTGATCGGGGAGCTTGCGCCGCCCAATGCCTGTCCAGAGCTGGCGCAAGACCGGTCCACCCCGATCCTGGTCTCCGAGGCCATCCGGCAGGGCTATAAGGGGATCGGCTCAGCCCTGATGCAGGTCCTCAAAGGGATCGGCGTTGAAAAGGGCTTGACCCAGATCCGGATACTTCAGTCGCTGTCCGTGCGTTCGGATAATTTTTATGGCAATGTGCTGGGGTTCATTTGCAGGGGAGCGGGCAAATGGTCCTACGCATTGAAAGCGAGTGATGCGGGGCTCGACAGCAAGCTCGACCAGATCGCGCCGCTGGATATGACCATCACCCGGGATTGGCAGCCGCTGGAAAAACCGGAAGAGGAAATGCCCGCGCCCCTCGCGCTTCAGGAAAATTCTTTTGGCCGCCGGGTCAGGCATATGTTCTGGAGAATGTTCCGAGCGAACGGGTCGGCCGCGCAGGAAGTCTAGATCCCAGCGATCAATGTCTGCGGTTCCAGGAACACCGTTCTTGTCTTCTCTTCTCTTTTAAGCGTCAGCATGTGTATGCCATTCTTATCCCAGCAGAACTGCCGCGCGGAATTGTCGATCATTTTCTGGAAGAGCTCCTCGTATTCCTCAAAGACCACTTTCCTGAACGCGGCGGGAGCTGATCCTACGCTGCCAAGTTCTCCCGGCGTGATGCCGTCAACGGTGCAGAGGAACTCATGGTAGGTGCGGGGCGGGGCGAGCAGGGCGATCTGGGCAGGCGGCCTCAGCCTGAAGACCTTTTGTTTGATATATTGAACGGGGGAGATGAGGCGGTGCCCGTCCTTTCCCTTATAAAAGAGCGCTCTCCGGCCTGTGGGGGTCGATGGCCGGGCGACGGTTCCCAGTCTGAATGGCAGAAGGCTCCTCACTTTCATAGCTAGGGATTTATCGGCGGGACGCGGTCGGAATTTCAGTGATTATTCCCACTCAATGGTGGAGGGCGGCTTGGAGGAGATGTCGTAGACCACGCGGTTGACCTCCGGGATCTCGTTGACAACGCGGTTGGATATCTTTTCCAGCAGTTCGTAAGGCAATCTGGCCCAGTCCGCGGTCATGGCATCGACCGAGGTGACGGCGCGGATGGCAATGGTGTTAAGATAGGTCCGCTTGTCGCCCATTACCCCCACTGTCCGGATGGGCAAAAGCACCGCAAATGACTGCCAGACCTTCTTGTAGAACCCGGCGTGGCGGATCTCGCTGACCACGATGTCATCCACTTCCTGCAGGATCTTGACCCGCTCGGGTGTTACCTCGCCGATGATCCGGATGGAAAGGCCGGGGCCGGGAAAAGGCTGGCGGCTGACGATATCCTCGGGCACGCCCAGGTCCTTGCCCAGGGCCCGGACCTCGTCTTTGAAGAGCAGCCGGAGCGGCTCGATGAGCTTAAAGCCCATCTTCTCCGGCAGGCCGCCCACATTGTGATGGGTCTTGATCTTCTTGGCCACCTTGCCGGTGGTGGTGCCGGGCACCGCGCTCTCGATCACGTCCGGGTAAAGGGTGCCCTGGGCCAGGTAGGGGATGTGGCCCAGCTTCTTGGCCTCTTGCTCAAAGGTGCGGATGAAGTTCTCCCCGATGATCTTCCTTTTCTTCTCCGGGTCGACCACGCCCTTTAACTGGCCAAAGAACCTTTCTGCGGCATTGATGTGGATAAAGTTGACCTTGAACCTTTTGGTGAAAAGATCATTGATCTTGGTGGCCTCGTTCTTGCGCATAAAACCCTGGTCGATGAACATGCAGACCAGCTGGTCGCCAATGGCTTTGTTGACCAGCGCCGCCACGGTGGTGGAGTCAACCCCGCCGGACAGGGCGAGCAAAACCTTTTCCTTGCCCACCTTGGCCCGGATCTCCTTGACCTGCTCATCAATGAAATTGGCCGTGGTCCAGGTGGGCTTGCAGTCGCAGATGATGTAAACGAAGTTCTTGAGCACTTCAATGCCCTTGGGCGTGTGAACGACCTCGGGATGGAACTGCACGCCGAAGAGCTTCTTTTCCGGGTTGCCGATGGAGGCGAACTTTGTGTTCTCGGTATGGGCCAGCTGCCTGAAGCCTTTGGGCGGGTTGACGACCGTGTCGCCGTGGCTCATCCAGGATTGGATGTGGTGGGGCAGGCCGGCAAAGATGTTGCTCTCGTCATCGATCTCAAGAGATGCCTTGCCGTATTCCCTTCGTTTTTCCTGGCGGACCTCGCCGCCCAGGTCCTTGGCCATGAGCTGCAGCCCGTAGCAAATACCGAGGATGGGAATGCCGCAGTTCCAGAGCTCGGGTTCGGGCTTGGGCGCGCTTTCTTCGTAGACCGAGGCCGGCCCGCCGGAGATGATTATCCCTTTTACATTCCTTTTCTTGAGCTCGCTGACCGGGATGTCGTGGGGCAGGACCTCGCAGTAGACGTTGCATTCGCGCACCCGGCGGGCAATGAGCATGGAATACTGAGCGCCGAAATCCAGCACCACTACCAGGTCGTGTTTCTGCATTATTTGTACATTCCGAGCTGCTGGGCTTTCTGGTAGACCTTGCCTTCGGTCAGGATGGAGGGCGCGATCACTATTTCCACCTGCTGCATTTCCCTGAGGTTGGTGGCGCCCAGGGTGCCCATTGAAGTTTTCAGCGCGCCCACAAAGTTCATGCTGCCGTCATCATACTTGGCGGGCCCCAGCAGGATCTCCTCCAAGGTCCCGATGGTGCCGACCTTGATGCGGGAGCCGCGCGGCAGAGTGGGGGAAGGAGTAGCCATGCCCCAGTGATAGTCGCCGCCGGGCGATTCCGCCGCCCGGGCAATGGGCGAGCCGATCATGACCGCGTCCGCGCCGCAGGCAATGGCCTTGCAGATATCGCCGCCCACCACCATGCCGCCGTCCGCGATGATCGGGACGTAGATGTTGTTCTCCTTGAAATAGGCGTCGCGCGCGGCCGCGCAGTCGGAAATGGCAGTCGCCATGGGAACGCCCACGCCCAGCACTCCACGCGAAGTGCAGGCCGCGCCGGGACCGATCCCGACCAGCACACCGGCCACGCCCGTGCCCATCAGGGTCAGCGCCACTTCATAGGTCACGCAGTTGCCGATGAGCACCGGCACTTTCATCATCTGGCAGAATTTCTTGATGTCGATGGGTTCTGAAGTGGAGGACTTGTGCTTAGTGGAGATGACGGTGGACTGCAGGACAAAGAGGTCAACGCCGGCGTCGCGGGACACCGGGCCAAGCTCCAGGGCGTCCTGGGGAACGGAGGAGACTGCTGCGATCCCGCCGCCGTCCTTGATCTCCTTGATGCGCTTTTTGACCAGCTCTTTCTTGATCGGTTCCTGGTAGATCTTCTGCATCAGGGGGACATACTCTTCCTTGCTCACGGAGGCGATCTGTCCCAGCACCTTTTCCGCGTCATCATAGCGGGCCCACACCCCCTGCAGGTTGAGCACGCCCAGTCCGCCGAACTTGCTCATCAGAACGGCGGTCTTGGGGCTGACCACGCCGTCCATGGCCGAGGCGATGATGGGAGTGTCCAGCTTCTTTCCTCCGATGGTCACCGACACGTCCGCGTCATCGGGGTTGATGGTGACGATGGAAGGGGCGAGCGAGATCTCATCGAACCCGTACGCCCTCCTTGTTTTTTTTGCTCTGCCCAGTGTGATCTCCATTTTTCAGTCTCCTTTCCGTGATCAGGGTCTTTCGCTTAATTTGCCTTTGAGCGTTTCGGTCTTGCCGTTCCGGTAGACTTTCAAGCTGATGCTGTCCCCGGGTTTTTTCTTTGAGACCAGCTCCTGGATCTCGGCGCTGCTGGAAACTTTTTGGCCGTCGAGCTCGCGGATGACGTCATATTTCTTAACATCCATTTTCTCGGCCGGGCTGTCCTTGGCCACCTCGGTGATGACCACTCCCTCGGCCAGGGGCAGGTCAAGATAGGCGGCGATCTTTTCGTCAACGTCCCGCATGTAGACGCCGAGCCAGGCGCGGATGACCTTTCCTTCCTTGATCAGTTCATCGACCGCTTCTTTGGCGGCGTTAATGGGGATGGCAAAGCCGATGCTCTGCGCGCCTGACACGATGGCGACATTGATGCCGATGACCTCTCCGTCAAGGTTGAGAAGCGGTCCGCCTGAATTCCCGGGATTGATGGGGGCGTCGGTCTGAATGAGATTTTTCTTGCCCAGGTCATCCAGGCTCCTGCCGGTGGCGCTGATGATCCCCGCGGTCACCGTGTTCGAGAATCCGTATGGGTTGCCGATGGCGATCACCCACTGGCCGGGGCGGATCTTTGAGGAATCCCCGAGCCGGACGACGGGCAGGTCCTTGGCCTCGACCTTGATCACGGCCAGGTCCAGGGAGGCGTCGCTTCCGGCGACCTTTCCGGTGAACTTCCTGCCGTCCTTGAGGGTCACCTTTATCTCGTCCGCACCGCGCACCACGTGCTCATTGGTCAATATGTATCCTTTTGTGTCAATGACAAAGCCGGAACCCGCGCCTTTCTGCGGGATGACCCGGTCCTGGTAGAAGTCCCTGAACTCGGGCATAAAGTCAAATCCGAAAGAGCCGAAGTTCCGGTCAAAGTTCTTGAAGGGGGAGGAGACCCTTATCTTCTTGACCACATCGATGTTGACCACCGCGTCCCCCACTTCCTCCGCGATGTCCGCGATGGTGTCCGGCCCAAAGCTTCCGGCAGGGGCGCTGACCTTGGGGGTCTTGGGAAGCTTGACCTCGGGAGCTTTTCCCGCGGCCAGGCTCTGGGAGAGCGCGATCCCGGCTCCAACAAGGAGGGCCGCGCTTAAAAGAAGGATAAAAATGCTTTTTATCTTCATTTCTTCTTTTTCTTCCTTTTTGTTAGCGGTTTCTTTTTAGCTTTTTTCCGGCTCTTGGCGATGTTGATCATGCCCTCGAACTCGGCCATGATCGGCTCCGGGATCCAGACCTCGCCGCAGCTCTGGCAGGCAAAGGCTGGCACCTGTTCCATCATGTAAAGCTTGCCCCCCTGGTAGTCTTCCAGGTTGACCTTCTCTAGCAGGAGGGGGCCGCCGCAGGCCTGGCATTCTCCGGGGGAGTTTTCTTCAATGAATTTTTTGTATTTCGCGAACTCTTCTTCGTTAGCCATGGCGTAAAGTAATTAAGCGGATATTATACAACGATTCTATTCCCTTGACAATAGGCGTCATATTACTATAATGTATTAGAGAAAGGGGACATAACGCATGAAAAGATCATTGGCTGTTCTGCTGGCCGCGGTCCTCCTTTTGGGGTTTGTCGGGGCGGCCTTTGCCCGCGCTGACGACGAGCGTGCCGAACTGGACAAGGTCAAGGAATACCTCGTGGTCCTGGATCAAAAGATCAAGGAGGCGCGCGCGCAGAGGCACATCAACAAGCTCGCCCAGCTCAAGCACCTGAAGCGCCAGGAGCTGGCGCGCGCCAAGAGGTTGAGGCATGAGATCGCGGCGCTGGAGAGCGGCTCAAAAAAGGCTGCCGGGCCCAAACCTGTGGCGGCCACAGGCAGGAGGCTGCAGGCGAACGCTGGTTTTGGCGGTGGCGGAGTCCTGCTGTGTATTGGCTATTCCATGCCCGTGGCCAGGGTCGAACTCCTGCCCAACGCGGGCATCGGGATCGGGAACGGCTACACCATCCTGGCCGCGGGTTTAGCAGCGGTCATTCCTCTGGGTGATGCTTGTTTGGGGGTTGAGGGAGGCCTGGTCGATTATTCCAGCCGGGTGGGCAACATCCCCGGAGTGTCCGGCACCCTGGAAAAGGGCATGAGCGCCGGCTTCGGCATTTTTGCCGGAAGAAAGATCGGGCCGGTCAGGGCGCAGGTCGGCTATAATTCTGCCCTGGGTTTGACCCTGGGAGCCGCCTACCGGTTTTAACCTGAATTTTACTTGACAGATCAGGGCTGCTGCCCTATAATCATCAAATCTTATCAAGGAGGGATATCATGAGAAAAACGTTTTTGTCCGGTTTGCTGGTAATGGCGTTGACAGTGGTGGTGGGTGTTTCTTTGTATGGCTGCGCTACGACAACCGGGTCTTCGCCGGTCCCGCTGCCTTCTGGCACGAACCCGGGAGATCCGATCCCCAGTCCTGAGGCAACTCTTACCGGCGCGGTCGGTGTTGCCTCTGGTGGCGAGGTCGATATTAACCTGGGCGGGATTATCCCCACCGGCTCGACCGAAGCGGTTCCCGTTTCCCTTTCTAAGATGGCGGTATACGTGTCAGAAGGCACCAATGTCTCTGCCGCGGATATCGGGGCATCTGCCGCAACCTGGTCCCTGGTGGACATCGGGTTCTATACCGGTTCCGCCACACCCATCGACATAGTATTCATTCTGGATAATACCGGCAGCATGGGTGGGACCATCACCGGGGTCAAGGACAGCATCGTTGCCTTTGCCCAGACCCTGGAGGCCGCGGGCGTTGACGCCAAGTTCGGCCTGGTCACCTACGGTGACAGCGCGCTGCATCCCACCCCGCCCGGGTATATCACTTCCGAAGGCTTCACGGATGCTTCGTACCTTAGGCCCGTCCTTGACCTTACCACAGCCGCTTCCCTGGAGGGTACGCTTGCCACGGTCCATGCTGACGGCGGCGGCGACGGCCCGGAAAACCCGCTGGACGGGGTTAAGTGGTCACTGACCACAAACGCTTCCACCGGCGCTTTTGAGAACATCACCTGGAGGACCGGTGCGCAGAAAGTCTTGGTCATCTTGACGGACATCAACGGCCACCAGAGCGTTGAGGCGGATACCAGCTCCAATAATAAATGCACGACCACGGCCACGCTTGAGATCGCCCGCATCCGCAACTTCACCGTCAAGGTTTACGCGGTCAGCCCGAACTATACCTACGACCAGTGGCCGTACGTTGACGTGCGCAAACTGGCGGATGGATTTGGTGAGGGCAGGACGACAGCCGAAGCTGTGTTGCTTAGCTCCGGCGGCGCCTGGACCCAGATGCCCTACGGAGGCAGCGTCGACCTGACCACGCTGGGGATCTCTTCATCCGTTAGCGCGGGAGGGACCATCCGGATCTCCGGCTATACCTTTACCAGCGGCACCATCTACACCATCATCGTGTACTACGATGTGGATAGCGACGGGGTCGCGGACAGCTACGCGTACTTTGTCTTCTGCTATTCGACCACAGGCGGGTGCTCGGTGCTGAGCTCCAGCCCGGTCATGCCTCTGGAAGCGGACGATTTCAAGGATCGTTCAAACTAGAGGACGGTTCCCTTTCGTTCCCAGAACGGGGTCAGCAGCGATGCTGACCCCGTTTTTTTTGCGTGGAAGGGGGCCTCTTTTTGTGATATACTTTTTCCCGCAAAGGGGGAACCAGAGATGCACTTCAATATCGACCATGTTCGCAAGTCCGATCCCGAGATCGCGGCGGCGATCGATCAGGAGCTGGACCGCCAGCAGAACAGCCTGGAAATGATCGCTTCCGAGAACTTTACCTCGCGCGCGGTGCTGGAGGCCTGCGGCACGGTCCTGACCAATAAATACGCGGAAGGATATCCGGGCAAGAGATATTACGGCGGCTGCGAATTCGTGGATGTGGCGGAATCCGTGGCCATTGAGCGCGCCAAGAAGTTATTCGGGGCAGACCATGCCAATGTTCAGCCGCACTCCGGTTCCCAGGCGAACTTTGCCGCTTACGTGGCGTTCATCAAGCCCGGCGACACGGTCATGGGCCTTGACCTTTCCCACGGGGGGCACCTGACCCACGGCAGCCCGGTCAACATCTCCGGCATGTACTTCCGTTTTGTGTCCTACGGCGTAAGCCGGGAAAAGGAGACCATCGACTACGCTGCACTTCGCAAGGCGGCTAAGGAATGCAAGCCCAAAATGATCGTGACCGGCGCGACCGCATACCCGCGCGTCATCCATTTTGGCCAGTTCAGGGAGATCTGCGATGAGGTAGGGGCGGTCCTGATGGTGGATATTGCCCACATTGCGGGCCTGGTGGCAGCCGGTCTCCATCCCTCACCAGTTCCCATGTCTGAGGTCGTGACCTCCACCACCCACAAGACCCTGAGGGGCCCGCGCGCTGGACTGATCCTGTGCAAAGAGGAGCACGCCAAGAAGATCGACAAGGCGGTCTTCCCCGGTACGCAGGGCGGCCCGCTCGAGCATGTGATCGCGGCCAAGGCGGTCTGTTTCAAGGAGGCCATGACCCCGGAGTTCAAGAAATACCAGGAGCAGATCGTGAAGAACGCCAAAGCCCTGGCGGAGGGATTGCTCAAGAACGGTTTGCGCCTCGTTTCCGGCGGCACGGACAACCACCTGGTGCTGGTCGACCTGCGGCCCAAGAAGATCACCGGCAAGATCGCCCAGCACGCGCTGGAAGAAGTGGGGATCACCGTCAACAAGAACACCATACCCTTTGATCCGGAAAAGCCCTTCGTGACCTCCGGGATCCGCATCGGAACGCCCGCTTTGACCACGCGGGGGATGAAAGAGGCGCAGATGAAGGAGGTCGCGGACCTCATGGGCCGCATTCTCAGCGGGGTTGAGGACGATAAGGCCAAAAAAGAGGTTTCTGCCCGGGTCAAGGAGCTCTGCCGACAGTTCCCGCTCTATTAGTAATAATCCTCACCCCCAAGCTGTTCCTTATAATAGTGTCAGGATTTCTTTAATGCCCCCTCTCCATCTTTGATGGAGAGGGGGATAGGGGGTGAGGTCTAGATTCGACAAACGTCGAATTTTCTGCTAAAATATATGCCGTGATCGAACTCGTTAACGTATCCAAAACGTTCCAGAACGGTGTCGATGTCCTCTTTAACATAAACCTTAATATCGGCAAGGAGGAGTTCGTGTTCATTGTGGGGCCCTCCGGCGCGGGCAAGACCACCCTGATGAAACTGCTTTACCGCGAAGAGTCCCCCTCTCTGGGCAAGGTGGTCGTTGACCGGGTGAACGTGGCGGAGCTGGACGATCACCAGGTCCCTTATCTTCGCCGCAACATCGGCGTGGTCTTCCAGGACTACAAGCTTCTGCCCAAGCGCACCGTCTACGAGAACGTGGCCTTTGCCCTGAGGGTGACCGGCGCGCTCCGTTCCACCATCCGGCGCAAGGTCATGCAGTCGCTGGAGCTGGTGGGGCTGCTGCGCCGCGCCAACGCTTTTCCGGACGAGCTTTCCGGCGGCGAAAAACAACGCGCCTGCATCGCCCGGGCCATTGTTAACAACCCGCCCATCCTGCTGGCGGACGAGCCTACCGGCAACCTTGACCCGACCACTTCCTGGGACATTGTCCAGCTCCTGGACAAGATCAACAAGCGCAATACCACCGTGCTGGTCGCCACCCACAACAAGAGCATCGTGGACGACATGAAGAGGCGGGTGGTGGCGCTGGAGAACGGACGGGTGATCAGGGACCAGCTCCTGGGAGGGTATGATGTTTAGCAACCTGGAGTTCTTTGTGGTGGAGGCGCTGCGTTCTTTCCGCCGCAGCACGCTCATGAACCTGGTGGCGATCGGGACCATCGCCGTGACCCTGGTCATCTTCGGGATCTTTGTCCTGCTGATGATGAACATGGGCAACATGGTGGGGACGGTCTCCTCCCGCCTGGATATCGCCGCCTATGTGGAAAAGGACATCTCGCTTCAGAGCGCCGGCGCCATCCAGGTGCAGATCGCCAAGATGGCCGGGGTGGAAAAGGTGGAGTTCATCTCCCGGACCGAGGCCTGGAGAAAGTTCAAGGCTGACTACGGCACCCGCCTGGACCTGGACGCGGTGGTGCAGGAGAACCCGCTCCCCCACACCTTTGCGGTGCAGGTGCGCACGCCCGAGCTTTTGCCTTCCATTGCCCGGCGCCTTTCTGAGATACCGGAAGTGGCCGAGGTGCGCTACAGCGGCAACCTCATCGATCAGATGCGTTCCCTGCTGGACGCGGTCCGGATCGGCGGGGCGGCGCTGGTCATGCTCATATCCTTTGCCACGCTGCTGATCGTGGTCAACACTGTCCGGCTGACGGTGCTCGCCCGCGAGACCGACATCGCCATCATGAAGCTGGTGGGCGCCACCAATACCTTTGTCAAATGGCCGTTCATCATCGAAGGGGTCTTGATCGGCGTTCTGGGCGGCTTTATCGCCTTTTTGGTGCTCAAGTTCGCCTATGACGCCGTCCTCCTGCGTATCTCAAAGGCCCTCCCGTTCCTGCCCATTCTTTCCGACCCCAAAATGCTCGCCCTGCTTTACACCGTGATGGTCCTGGGCGGTACGGCGCTGGGGATGGTGGGAGCGTACATCTCGGTGTCAAAGGTCCTGAAGGCGGAAGTCTGAACTTCCGGCCGCGGCTTCGGTCGTGGGCGGAGCAAGGAGTGATGTCATGTTAAGGTTCTTTCGTAAAAAGATGAAGGCTATTCTCATCGCGGTGGCGGTGGTCTTTGCCGCTTCCATGTTCTACGGTGTTACCGCCACCCGCTGGAGCGGGATCCCCGGCAGCCAAAAAGGGCTTGCCCGGGTCAACGGGAAACTGGTCGACCCCTTGCGTTACCGTGAGGTGCTCAACCGCGTCGTGCGCCAGGTGGGGGAGGAGCTCAAGCCGCAGGACCTGGCCTTTGTCGAGAACCTGGCCCTCCAGCAGACGATCGATTTTACCCTGATACTGCAGGAAGCCAGGAAAAAAGTGCGCCTCTCCGGCCGCGAGGTCGATATGGCTATCGAGAACATCATCCGTCAGCAGAACCTGCCTTCCAAACGGGAACTGGAACGCGCCCTGCAGCGCGCGGGCATGAACATGGGCCAGTTCAGGGGCCTGATCAAGGATGAGATGATGGTGCAGAAGATGATCGCGACGGTCAAAGGCGGGGTCAAGGTGTCACCGGACGACCTCCGGGAGGTCCGTGCCAGCCATATCCTGGTCTCCACCGAAGCCGAGGCCCGGGAGATCCTGGCGCGTCTGCAGAAAGGCGAGGATTTCGCGGCTTTGGCCAGGAAGTATTCGCAGGATGCCGGCTCCGCGGTCAAGGGAGGAGACCTGGACTTTTTTACCACCGGCCGGATGGTGGAGCCCTTTGAGAAGGCGGTCTTTTCCCTCAAGATCGGGGAGGTCAGCGGCGTGGTCAAGAGCGCTTTCGGCTGCCACGTCATCAAGCTTACGGATTCCAGGCTGAGGAAGTTCGAAGGGGAGGAAAAGGACCTGGAAAAGGCCGCGCTCCGGGAAAAGCAGGAGATCGCTTTCCGTAAATGGTTCTCCGATCTGCGCGGCAAGGCCCGCATTGAGGTCATCAATCCGGAGCTGCGGGCGCACAGCCTGCGCTTTCAGGGCAGGGTCTGGGAAGCCATCGAAGAGTACAAGAAGGCGATCGCCATGGAACCGCGCAATCCCTACCTGCACGTGTTCCTGGGGGATGCTTACGGCATGGTGGGCAAGAGCGAAGCGGCGATCTCCGAGTATCAGAAAGCCACCAATGTTGAGGGAGGAAATCCCGAGCTTTATATCATCTTGGCCCAGGCCCAGGAAAAGGCGGGGAACAAGGATGAGGTCGTCAAACAGTACAAGCGCGCTTCCCTGGTCGCCGGGGACAACAAGGCCATGCATGAACGGCTGCTCAAGACCTTCCAGGAGCTCAAGGCCTGGGAACAGGTCAGGCGCGAGAAGGCCGAGATCGCCCGCATCGAGAAGAAAGAGGCGTTCGAGAAGGAGCTCAAAGGCGAGCAGTAGCCTCGCCGGCCCCGAGCAGCTGTTTTACTTCTTCCTCTGACCTTCCTTCCGCGTAGACGCGCAGCAGGGGTTCGGTCCCCGAGGCGCGGAAGAGGATCCAGCTCTCGTTCTCAAAACTGAGCTTTAAGCCATCCAGTGTTTCTGCTTTCACGACCTTCTTTTTTGCGAACTCCTTGGGCGGGGATTTCTTCAGCTGGTTGACGATCTCCTGTGCTTGGGGGGTGTGCAGGTCCGCCCGGTCGTAATAGAAATATCCCAGCTCTTCCATCAGGCTGTCCAGGACCCGGGCCAGGGTCTTCTTTTCGTACGCCATGAGCTCAAAAAGCATCAGGCCGGCCAGGGTCCCGTCGCGTTCCGGCACGAACCCTTTAATGCCCATCCCCCCGGATTCCTCGCCCCCGAGCAGGATGTCCCCGTTCATCATCCTGGCGGCAATGTGCTTGAAACCGATCGGCGTCACCGAGAGCTTGCGGTCATGCCGGCTGCAGAGCCGGTCGATCAGGTTGCTGAGGTTGAAGGTCTTGACGATGTCCCCCTGCTGCCGGCGGTGGACCACCAGGTGATGGAGGAGGAGCTCAAAGACGTTGTGGGTGTTGATGAACCGGCCGGAGCCATCAATGGCGGCCAGCCGGTCGCCGTCCCCGTCCAGGACCACGCAGGCAGTGAGTTCCGAAGCATATTTCAAGGCGGTCTCTTTGACCAAGGAAAAGGATTCCTCCAGGTTGAGGGGGATGGGTTCGGGATTCACCCCGCCGAAGAGGGGGTCGCGCCTGCCCCGGATCTCGGTCACCGGGATCCCGAGCTTTTTGAAATAACCGGCGCCGCTGCCATGCATGGGGTCAACGACCAATTTCAGCCGGGCGTTCCGGATCAGGTCCAGGTCTATCAGCGAACTGATCTTTTTCAGGTAAGGGGGGTCAGGGTCAAAGGTCCGGATATTGTCCGAAGAAGGCTTGATGCGCAGGGTGTCCTGCAGTTTATTCTCGACCGCCCGGGTCGTTTCCGGGAAAGCGGAGCAGCCGGCTTCTTCCTTGATCTTGAAGCCGTTCCATTGCGGCGGGTTATGGGAAGCGGTGATCATGATGCCGGCGGCCAGGCCCTGGTCTTTTACCGTGAATGAGATGACCGGCGAGGGCACGGAGTGGTCGGCCAGCCAGGTCGGGATGCCGGCGCCGGAGCAGACCTCTGCCGCCGCCCGCGCGAAATGCTCCGACTGGAAGCGGTTGTCATAGCCCACCGCCACCCCGCGGGAAGCGGTGCCGATCTCGCGGAGATGGTCCGCCAGCGCCTGGGCCACGAGCCGCAGGTTATCGAAAGTGAAGTCCTCGGCGATGCGCGCGCGCCAGCCGTCGGTGCCGAATTTAATACGATATTCCTTCATTCAGGTCATACTCCACAAGTTCGTCCCCGGGTTGGTGGTAGTCGCAGGTCTCTTCGGGGACATCGTTCCTCCAGAAAGTTTCCCAGCGCTGTTCCTGCAGGGGGCAGTAGGGGCCGGCGCGCTTCCCGGACTGGACGCAGAAATTGACGGTCACCAGGCCTTCCGGTGCGGGGAAGCTGAGCACGGGCTCGTTCTCCAGCACGGTCTTGTTAAATTCCTTCCAGATGCGCGGGCAGACCGCGACCTCGGCCACGCCGTCCATGGAAGTGTTGTCATCGTTGCCCACCCAGACCCCGGTCACCAGCTGGGGCACAAAGCCGATGAACCAGGCGTCGCGGAACTCCTCGGTGGTGCCGGTCTTGGCCGCGGCCGGGCGGGTGATCTGGCCGCGCACCCCCGTCCCGCGCTTGAGCACGCCGCTCATCAGGTCGACCATGACCGCGGCGATGTTGGTGTCCAGGGCCTTCTTTTCCTTGATGGTGTGCTTGAAGAGGGTCACGCCGTCCCGGTTCTCGATGCGGGTGACGGCCACCGGCTCCACCCGGATGCCGGAATTGGCAAAGACCCCGTAGGCGGAGGTGAGCTCGAGCAGCGAGACCTCGGAAACGCCCAGGGGGATGGCCAGGCCGGGCTCGATGTGGCTTTTGATCCCCATGCGCTTGGCGGTGTTGATGGCGGTGTGGATGCCGACCCGCTCCAGCAGCTTCACCGCCGGGATGTTGAGCGATTTTTCCAGGGCGTAGCGCAGGGTGACCTCTCCCCTGAATTTCTCGTCAAAGTTCTTGGGCTCCCAGGTGCCTTCCGGGTTCCATTCATTGGGAAAGACGTCAAAGGTGGTGGGCGCGTCCACCAGGACGGCGGCGGGGGAGATCCCCTGTTCCATGGCCGCGGTGTAAACAAAGGGTTTGAAGGCGGAGCCGGGCTGGCGCTTGGCCTGGGTGGCGCGGTTGAACTTGCTCTCGTAATAATCGACGCCGCCCACCATGGCCTTTATGTAGCCGGTGCGCGGATCAATGGAGACCAGGGCCGCCTGCGTGAACTTGAACTGTTCACCTTCCAGGGTGACGAACTTGGTGATGACTTCCTCGGCCTCGGCCTGGTAGGCGGTGTCGAGCGTTGTGTACACCCTCAGGCCGCCGTGATACACGGTCTCCTCCCCGTAGGTGGAGAGCAGCTCCTGCAGGATGTGGCTGATGAAGTAGGGGGCGACCTCGCTGTAGCGGCGCAGGTTGCTGGGAGAGAATTCCAGTTCCTCGATCGCCGCCAGTTTGGCGTCCCGCTCGTCCACCCAGTTCATTTCCAGGAGCTTGTTGAGCACGTAGAGCTGGCGCGCCTTGGCGCCCTTGTAATTGCGGTAGGGGGAGTAAAGCTCGGGGCCGCGGATGAGGCCGGCGAGGATGGCGGATTCCGCCAGGTCCAGGTCAGCCGCGCCCTTGCCGTAATAAAGGTTGGCGGCGGACTCGACCCCGTAGGCGTTGTGCCCGAAATAGACCTGGTTCAGGTAAAGCTCCAGGATCTCCTCCTTGGTGTAAAAGCGCTCGATCTGCAGCGCCAGCACGAGCTCCGCGAACTTGCGGGCAATGGTCTTCCTGCGGGTCAGGAAAAGGTTCCTGGCCAGCTGCTGGGTGATGGAGCTCCCGCCCTCGACGATGCGGCCGTAGATGATGTTCTTGACCGTGGCGCGCAATATCCCGTGGAAATCCAGCCCGTGATGCCGGTAGAAGTTGGGGTCCTCGGTGGCGATGACCGCTTTCTGGAGGTGCTGGGAGATGTGGGAAAGGGGCACGACCTGCCGGTTCTCTTCCCGGTGCAGCCGGGCCAGGACCTTGCCGTCGCTGGAAAAGATGAGGGTGGTCTCGCTCGGGATGTAGGTGTCTATGCTGTCCACGTCCGGGAGCTGGCCCAGGATGGGCAAAAGCAGGCCCGCGACCGCGGCCAGCAGCGCGAAGAGCGCGATCAGGACCATCTTGGCCTTGGGGAGTTGGATGTGTTGCGGCATATGAGCCCTAATTATATCATTTGTGAAGGGGCTAGTAAATCCTTGTGGTTTCTACATTTTTGCTGATATGAAATTTAAGCAGATTTTTTTCGATATATATATGAGGGAACAATGCCAAGGGGGGCAACTTAAGAGCCCCGAGGAGGAAAATAAGATGTCAAAGATAGCCGCCAGAAGGTTTTATGTCAACCGGGTTAGAAATTACAACTGGGCGATCAGATCGATCGCTTGGGGGAAGAGGGTTGCGCCGGCACCGTTACAGAAAATTGCCGGTAAGGTTGCGGATAAAGTAGGTACGCTCATCAAAAAAGTGCAGCCGGATTATCTTCTTGGTTTATACCGGATCAAGGCCGACTCCTATAATTATTATATCCATGGTATCGACAAACTCGAAGTTAATGCGAGAAAGCCGGAGATAGATGAGTGCGAATGGAGGATCATAGAGCTGGACCTTGGCGATCACCCGATTGACCGGGAGCTGGATGCCCAGATAAATGCTTGGGCGTCCGCCCTGGCTCGTTTTTCTAGCGTGGAGGATTTTGCTCGGGAAGTTACGGAATGGATCAGGGGGATTGATGAGTCATGGAAGGTCTTAAAAGGTTTCACGGACCCAGATCCTTCAGGACTCTATTTCAGCATTGTCCGAGAGACACATGACCGCTTCTCGCGTATCGCCGAAAGTGATCAATTTAAAGCCGCCAGGGCAGAGAGATGGCGTATCATTAAAGAAAAAGCGGAAGGATTGGAAATCCAGGTCAATTCATTGACCGATTACTTTCGATATTTGAATATGCGGATGGATAATTTGCTGATGGGAGGAATGGACATGGATATGGCGGCTGAGGTGAAGGCGTTTGAGAGCTGGGAGAAGACGCCAGCCGCTCGGGAAATGAGCGATAAGTGGGATAAATTGTCCGGAAGAGAAAAACATAAAATAATAGGCGAGGTATTAAACTTGCCGATTTAGATGCGGGGCTTCGTGCCGCAATCCCCCATATTTTTTACTTATTTGTTATCCGTTCCCTCCCCCCTCCTTGATAAGGGCAAGCGCTTGTGATAAAATCGGGCAAATCGCCTTAACGGGAGGGAAGCATGGTCAAGATACTGGTCATCCACGGCCCCAACCTGGACAAACTCGGCCAGCGCGAGATCGATGTCTACGGCAAGGTCACCCTGGCGGAGATCGATTCCGCCCTCAAGAAACTGGGTGGCGAGCTGGGGGTGCAGGTCGATGCGTTCCAGTCAGCCGGCGAGGGCGAGATCGTGGAGAAGATCGGTTCAGCGGCCGGGGACTACGCGGCCATCGTGATGAACCCCGCCGCCTACACTCATTACAGTGTCGCGATCCGGGATGCGGTGGCGGCGAGCCATATCCCGGTGGTCGAGGTCCATCTTTCCAACATCTACGCCCGCGAGGAGTTCCGGCACAAGTCCATGATCGCTCCGGTGGCGGTCGGCCAGATCTCCGGTTTCGGCATCAACAGCTACCTGCTCGGCCTGCGGGCGGTGGTCGCCCTCCTTAACAAGAAAGCCGCTTAAGACCTCAAGCATAATGAACAAGTCCCAGCTCAAAGCCGTTAAGATCGCGGATCATGTTCTTGCCCGGCTCAGGGTGCGGGCGGGACAGAGAGAAAAAGAGATCGCCCGGCAGATCAGGGAGTTGCTCCGGGGATTCGCTGCGCGGCCCTCTTTCCGGATCATCGTTGCCTCTGGCAAAAGGTCCGCCCGACCGCACGGTTTTGCTTCCGATAAGATGATAAGGAAGGGCGATTTGGTTGTTATCGATTTCGGGGCGTTGTATAATGGATACAGGTCGGATATGACCCGGACTTTTGTGGTCGGAAAGCCGAGCCTGAAGCAGAGGAAGATCTATCGGGTCGTGCGGGAAGCTCAAAAAAGGGCCATCAAGGCCGTAAGGGCAGGGCAGGCTTGTTCTGAGATCGATCGGGCGGCCAGGCAGTACATTGAGGATCAGGGCTTCGGTGAATATTTTATCCACAGTACCGGACATGGTATTGGCAGAAGGGTCCACCAGGCCCCGAAAATATCGAAAAGGAACCGGCACAGGCTTAAGAAAGGAATGGTCATTACGATCGAGCCCGGCATCTATATCCGGGGGTGGGGCGGGGTGAGGATCGAGGACATGGTCTTGGTCACGCGCAGTGGCTGCCGGCTCCTGACCAGGGCGCCGAAATGACGAGCATGAGAACTGTTGCGATCATCACCGCAGCGGGCTACGGCAAAAGGATGGGGCGGTCCAAGCAGTTCATTGAGATCGGGGGGGAAGCGATCCTGGAACGCACCCTTTCCGTGTTCGAGAGCGCCGGCGTCGTTGATGCCATGATCCTGGTCGTGAACCCGGAAGATGTCGAGCAGGGAAAGAAGTTCAGCTTCCGCAAGCTTGGTCAGGTGGTCGCCGGGGGAAAGGAGCGGCAGGATTCAGTGTTGAACGGCCTGCGCGCCCTGCCGGCCGACGCGCAGATGGTGGTGGTGCATGACGGGGCGCGGCCTTTCATAACCGTTGATATGATCGAGAAAGCGGTCGCGGAAGCGGAAAAGTTCGGCGCGGTGGTGGTGGGGGTGCCTTTGATCGATACGGTCAAGAAAGTAGATAGTAGTAAGTTGATAGTAGAAAGTAGTTTGGATCGCAAGGAACTCTGGGCGGCGCAGACCCCCCAGGTCTTCAGGAGGGATATCATCCTCAAGGCGTACGAGGAGGGAGCAGGCAGGTATCGGGTAACGGATGATGCCATGCTGGTGGAAAGAATGGGGATCCCGGTCAAAATGGTGATGGGTTCCTATCGCAACATAAAGATAACCACGCCGGAAGACCTCCGGCTGGCTGAAGCCATGTTAAAGGGAGGAGAGGAGAAATGAAAGAGCTTATCCTCAGCGCGTTCGCCAATTATACCCTTGTGACCGTGTCCATCGTCACTTTATTGTCCCAGATCTTTAAGGTCTTTTTCTACCGCTTTGAAGAGGGGAAATGGAACCTCGGGCATCTTTTTGAGGCGGGCGGGATGCCTTCTTCCCACTCGGCTTCGGTCACGGCGCTTACGCTCGGAGTGGCTTTGCAGTTCGGCCTGAACACCGCCCTTTTCACCGCTTGCCTGGTCTTTGCGCTGGTGGTTATTTACGACGCGACCGGGGTGCGGCGCGCGGCGGGAAAACAGGCGGAAACGCTCAACATGATCGTCAAGGACCTTTACAAGGGCCAGAACATCCATATCACCAAGCACAAGGAGATACTCGGCCACGATCCCGGCGAGGTGTTCGCCGGCGCCATCTTTGCCGTGGTGGTGACCCTTGCCACTTACTATGCCTACTTTGTTAGATAAGATCAAGCTTCCCGAGGCCCTGAAAGGTCTTTCCGCCAAGCAGCTGGAGCAGGTGGCCGCGGAAGTTAGGCAGAAGATCATCGAGGTCACTTCCCGGCGGGGCGGGCATGTCGCTCCCAGCCTGGGGGCGGTTGACCTGGCGGTGGCCCTGCACGCCTCCTTTGACAGTCCCCGGGATAAGATCATCTGGGACGTCGGCCACCAGGCCTACGGCCACAAGATCCTCACCGGCCGCCTGGAGCAGTTCGCCACTCTGAGGACCCGGGGCGGTATTTCCGGTTTCCCCAAGCCCAACGAAAGCCCGCATGACGCTTTCGCGGCGGGCCACGCGTCCACTTCCATCTCCGCGGCACTGGGTATGGCCAAGGTCCGCGACCTGAAGGGCGAGAAACACGCGGTGGTGGCGGTGATCGGCGACGGTTCCCTTTCGGGCGGGCTGGCCTTTGAGGGCGTCAACAATGTTGACGGCATGAAGAGCAACCTCATCGTCATTCTCAACGACAACGAGATGTCCATTTCGCGCAACGTGGGCGCCTACGCGACCTATCTTACGCGCGTCGCGACCTCAGACCTCTATATCGATCTCAGGAACCGGGTGGAAAGGATCGTCAAGAGGGTACCGCGCTACGGGGTCCCCCTTTTCCAGGCGGCCAAGAAGCTCAAGGACCGCACCAAACATATTGTCCTGAGCTTTAAGGTCGATGTGATATTCGAGGAGCTGGGGTTCAAGTATTTCGGCCCCATTGACGGCCACAACATCCCCCTGCTCATGAGCACCATCCATCACGCGCGCGAGATCGAGGGGCCGGTCCTGGTCC
>Ga0209536_100005520_pt1 | contig 19604 bp, 18 predicted proteins | sample DeeMarSeWOR28_12_FD_187461 | JGI IMG/M metagenome (GOLD analysis project Ga0209536, IMG submission 187461) | Marine sediment microbial communities from White Oak River estuary, North Carolina - WOR-2-8_12 (SPAdes) (version 2) | ecosystem: Environmental > Aquatic > Marine > Intertidal zone >...
CGATGGCAACCGCTGCATCGCCTGCGGCGCGTGTGTGCTCCAGTGTCCCGAAGGGGCAATTCAACTCACTACGTGAATTGAGCCTGTGGCTCACTTGTGGTATACTCACGCTGAACACACTCGACGCACAAGAGGAGGCATCGAAATGGCGGTAAGCCAAGATTTGCTGGAAATACTCCGCTGTCCCTACTGTGTGAGCGGTGAAACTCGCAAGCCAGGCGACGACCCAGGGCAGCTGGAACTTGTCCAAGATGGTCACTGGCTGGTCTGTCTGGAGCCGGACTGCGGCCGCAAGTACCCGATCCGCGAAGACATCCCGGTGATGCTCATTGAGGAAGGGGACAAGTGGATTGACACACCAGTAGAGGAGCTGCCGGAACCAGGACCCTTGGTCTAGTCGCGGGCTTAGGCTTCTGATAGTGGATCGCAGCCTGCCTCTACTTCTGGCGGAGGCAGGGATTTTTTATTCGACCTGTGTAGTGTTTGGGATAAGGAGAGGATAGTGATCAAGCGTTGGATTTTAGCGATTGTGTTGATGCTGGGCTTGGGGCTGCCTGCGCCGGTCGCGGCCCAGGACCCCATCCGCGTGCTCGACCAAAACGTGGACACCGCCTTCCGCGATTACATCACCTTCAACATCAGCCTGGACAGCAACAACCCCATCACCGAAGCGCGCTTGCTGTATCGCGTGGCCGGACAAATGGCCACCGCGCGGGGCGACGCTGAAATTGAACCTGGCACTCAGTTGGAAGCCAGCTTCACCATTGACCAGGAACGGGATTATTTCCCTCCTGGCACTGAACTCGAATACTGGTGGAAAATCACCGACGAGGCCGGCAATGAGCTTAGAACGGAGCCTCAGCCCCTGAGTTATATGGACGACCGGCACGACTGGCAGATGCTCAACAGCGATCGCCTGGCGCTGTACTGGTATCAGGGAGATCGCGCGTTTGGCGAAGCTCTGTTTGACCAGGCCAACAAAACACTCGATCAGCTAGAGACCGAGGCCGGGGTGCAGGTCGAAGTGCCAGTGAAGATCTTCATTTATGGCAGCTTCTCAGACCTGCGCGATGCCATTGCCGTTGGCTCGCAGGATTGGACCGGCGGGCAGGCGTTTACCGACCAGGGGGTGGTCGTCATCGGCGTCTCACCCAGTGACCTGACCTTTGGACTGGCCGCCACCCCTCACGAACTGACGCACTTGGTTGTCCACCAGGCCACCGACAATCCCTACGGAGACGTCCCCCGCTGGCTCGACGAGGGACTGGCGGTATACATGTCTGGTGAACTCGACGCCGGCTGGCGGGGTTATCGCGAAGAGGTTGCGGACAGCGCCAAGGCAGACAGGCTGATGACGCTGCAAACCCTGTCCAGCAGCTTTCCCGCCGACTCCCAGCAGGCAGGTTTGGCCTACGCCCAGAGCGGTTCCGTCGTTGAATTCCTTATCCAGAATTATGGCAAGGATGCCATGGCCGAACTGCTGGACATCTTCGCCGAAGGTGCTCTTTACGACGAGGCACTGGAGCAGGCGCTGGGCGTTGACACTTGGGGCCTGGACAGCGCCTGGCGCGATAGCGTCGGCGCCCCACCCTTGGAGATCCCAGCCCCCTCGACGGTAGAGACATCTCCAGCCACCGAGGCACCCGTCCCGGTCACCGAAGAACCTGTGTTGGATACCACCCAGGCCCAGGCTGAGGCAGCCGCAACGCCCTCCACGTCCGAGGAGCCGTCGACCCCTGCCAATGGAGGCTTGACCTTGCCCTGTCTTGGGAGCAGCCTGACCGGTGTTGCCGTAATAGCGCTGTTCGTCTTTCTCCGTCCGCGGGGAAGCGGGACGGCATAGTGCCCCGGCCCGAGACCCACTTATGGATGTCGACCATATTGGAACGAACCGAAACAAAGTACAGGAACGCCCGGATCAGTGGATATCGACCACCAACAAAAGACGGCAACCTACGAACAAGTGACGCGGGAGATCAAGGCCACCTTGGAGGGCGAAACCGACTTGCTGGCCGCAATGACCACCATCGCCTGTCTTCTGCATCAGGCTTTTGACAACTATTTCTGGACAGGCTTCTACCGGCGGGTAGGGCCGGACAGATTGCTCATCGGGCCATATCAAGGTAAGCTGGGTTGCTTGCACATAAGCTTCGATCAGGGCGTGTGTGGGGCCTGCGCGCGTAGCCAGCAGACGGTGATTGTGCCCGACGTCCATCAATTCCCCGGCCACATCGCCTGCGACCCCGACTCCAGGAGCGAAATCGTGGTGCCCGTCTTCAACCGGGCCGGGGAATTCATCGCTGTATTTGACGTGGACAGCGATTATTATGATGCCTTTGACGAAACAGATCAGCGCTACTTGGAGCAAATTATCTCCTTGCTGACCTGCTTCGATTCAGCCGCCGTCGTCTGGACAGACACTCAGTAAAGAGACGTCAGCCCGCACCTGCCCCTCACCACACCTATCCGTTCCTAGCGGCAGGGTGGGTGTAGCCTCCGCCAGCCACGATAGGCAGCTGCCGCCAGGTGCGTCTACTATCAACCAAGGAGCAGTCGAAATTATTATGGACCACAAAGCACGCGCGCTTACTCCCGACGAGCTGACCTTCGCTTGCGACCCAGACCAGTTCGAGTTCGAGACCACCAACGACCTGCCCGACCTGCAGAAAATCATCGGCCAGGACCGGGCCGTGCGGGCAATCGACTTTGGTGTTGAGATTCCCAGCTACGGTTTCAACATTTACGCTATGGGCTCGGCTGGCACCGGCAAGACAACCACCGTCCAAACCTTCCTGGAGCGCAGAGCAGATGAGGAGCCGGCGCCCGACGATTGGTGCTACGTGAATAACTTCCTGGACACCAAGCGACCGCGTGCCATCCAGTTGCCCGCCGGCTACGGCAACCAGCTGCGTGACGACATGGCGGAGTTCATCCTCGATCTTCAACGCAACATCCCCAGCGCGTTCGACAGCGAAGACTATCAGCAGCGGGCGGAGGCGATTGTCAGGCAGATGGAAGAGGCACGCAGCCAAAGACTGAAAGAACTAGACGCTGAAGTCAGCCGCCGGGGGTTTGCCTTGGTTCAAACAGCTATGGGCCTGGTGGTGGCACCGGTGGTTGAAGGCCAGGTGCTCAGCCCTGAAAAGTATTCCCAGCTTCCTGAGGAGGTTAGAGACGGTTTTGAAGCACACCGCCAAGACCTACAACGGGAACTTGAGCACGCCATGCGAGAACTGAAGGCGCTGGAGAAAAAAAACAAAGAGCAAATGCGCACCCTCGACCGGGAAGTGGCAGACTTTGTGGTGGGCGACTGCATCGATGATGTAACCGAAAAATACACCTCCTTTGATGAAGTCATTGAGTACCTGAAAGAAGTACGAGCAGATGTAGTCGAGACCATAGGCGATTTTCGCAAAGGAGCAGAGTCACAGGAGACAGATGAGACCAACCCTGCGCAACCCCGCGTGCCAAGAAAGCCGGTCGATCCGCTTAGGCGTTATATGGTGAACGTCGTTGTTGATCACAGCCGATCTGAGGGCGCACCTATCGTCTACTCGACAAATCCCACCTATCGTAACTTGGTGGGCCGTATCGAGCAAGAGGTCCATTTTGGCATGTTGACTACCGACTTCACTCACATCCAGGCCGGATCGTTGCACCAAGCCAACGGTGGCTATCTAGTGATGAACGCCCGCGACTTGTTGGGCTATCCCTTCGCCTGGGATGCGCTCAAGCGAGCCATCAAGAATCAGGAGATCAGAACGGAGATGATGGATGAGGCACTACCCATCACCGCCACCACCGCCCTTGAGCCGGAACCTATCCCCTTCAAAGCTAGGGTCATTCTGATCGGAGACATTGACACCTACTACTTGCTCTACAACATTGACGAGGACTTTCGTAAACTCTTCAAGGTGCGAGCCGATTTCCGCTACAGCATGGTTCGCACACCTGAGGCGATGCAGAGCTACGCCGAATTCATCGCCTCACGGGTGCGAGCCGACAACCTCCTACCCTTTGATCGGTCGGCTGTAGCCAAGGTCATCGAATTTGGCGCGCGGGTGGCTGAAGACAAAGAAAAGTTGGCCGCTCGCTTCGTGGATGTCGTAGAAGTCATCCAAGAGGCCAGTTACTGGGCTGGAAAGAACGGTCATCCAGTCGTCACCGGTGCCGACATAGACCAGACAATCGAAGAGCGACGCTATCGCGCCAGCCATCTAGAGGAACGTTTACGCGAACGCATTCTGGAAGGCATCATTCATATCCGGACCGAGGGCGACGCAGTAGGACAGGTTAACGGACTTACTGTCCTGAGCATGGCCGATTACGAATTCGGCCTCCCATCGCGCATCTCTGCTCGAACCTACATGGGGCGCGGAGGTGTGGTCGCTATTGACCGTGAAGCCAATTTAGCTGGAAATATCCATAACAAAGGCGTGCTCATTTTACAGGGTTATCTGGGAGGAAAATACGCCCGCGATAAGTCTTTGAGCTTGGCAGCCAGCCTCACGTTTGAGCAAAACTACGAACGCATTGAAGGCGACAGCGCCAGCTCCACCGAGCTTTATGCACTCCTATCCAGCTTGAGTGGACTTCCCATCCGCCAGGATCTGGCTGTGACCGGATCGGTGGATCAGCAAGGGCAGGTGCAGGCCATCGGCGGCGCCACCGCCAAGATTGAGGGATTCTTCGACGTATGCAAGGCGCGGGGGCTGACTGGCACTCAGGGTGTTCTCATCCCTGCCGATAACGTGCGCCACTTAGTCTTGCGACGTGACGTCGTGGAGACCGTGCGGGACGGCAACTTCCACATCTACGCCGTCGAGACCATCGACCAGGGCATCGAATTGCTTACCGGAGTCCCGGCCGGCGAGGCCGATGAACAAGGCACCTACCCGGAGGGGACCATCAACTACTTGGTTCAGCAGAGACTGCTGGAAATGGCGGAAGAGAAAAAAGAGGAGGACAAACAAGAACAGGAGCAGGACGCCTCCTCTTCCGACCCCAGCCAGCCTGAAGAAGATACCACCGAGGAAGACTCGGAGAAGCAATAGAGAATCAGCAAATCTGCACCTCAAGAAGTGGGAATGCCCCAACCTCTCCTGAAGTGCAGATTTGCTGACACATGCACCTGCGCTGGCCGACACAGGTTTCTGTTGTGTTACCTTGCAGACCTTCGAGTTATGCCGCTATCGCAGTGCGAGCTGCCTCGGCCAGATTGGCGAACCCATTCGCGTCGTTAACGGCCATGTCAGCCAGGACCTTGCGATCCAGCTCGATGCCAGCCTCTTTCAATCCATACATGAATTGGCTATAGTTCAGACCATTCTGCCGCGCAGCCGCGTTGATACGCGTGATCCACAAACGCCGGAAATCGCGCTTCCGAGTGCGCCGATCGCGATACGCATACCACATTGATTTCATCGTCGCTTCATTGCCGCGCCGGAACAATCGATGCTTAGTCCCTCGTTGGCCCTTGGTCTGGGCAAGTACCTTCTTGTGTCGTCTTTGGGTCCGAGGACCCCCTTTCACTCTTGTCACAACTCATCTCCGTTGTAAATCAATAGCTCACTAGGCTGCTAATCACCGATCACTTATTACCGAGATAGGGAGCCAGGCGCTTGACGCGTTTCTTGCTACCAGGATTCTCTACCTCGATCATCTGATCGAAAAGCACCTTTACCCGGCGTGGTTTCTTGCGACGCAAGTGACTCTTCCCAATCTTGGTACGCATCAGCTTGCCTCTGCCAGTGTAGCGGAAACGCTTGGCAGTCGCCTTATGGGTCTTGATCTTTGGCATAATTCTCTCACACTCCTGACATCAGAACTCACCCCCCAAACCAGCAGGGTGTACGTACGTGATTCGTTTCGCATTTTCACGCAAAGCGACAAAAGTAAAATGATCAGCAAAGACAGTCTGGAGAATAGAACATCCGCAAATAGGCCCGTCGTGGCCTAGCCCTTGGACGGCGACAGAATCATCAACATGGTGCGGCCTTCCATCTCGCCGGCCTTCTCTATCTCAGCAACGTCACTTAACTCTTCAGCGATCCGGTCGAGCAACTCTTTGGCCACTTCGGGGTGGGTGATCTCGCGCCCCCGGAAACGAATACGAACCTTGACCTTTGCCCCTCTCTGAAGGAACCGACGCGCGTCACGTATCTTGTAAGCAATGTCGTGCTCGCCAGTTTTGGGGCGCAAACGGATTTCTTTGACCTCCGTCTGCTTCTGAGACCTGCGAGCCTCGCGCTCCCTCTTGGACCGTTCGTAAAGAAATTTGCCGTAGTCCATCAAACGGCAAACCGGCGGTTCAGCGTTAGGCGCTACCTCTACTAAATCAGTTTCGCGCGTTCGGGCGATCCGAAGTGCCTCGTCAATGGAAATGACGCCGAGCTGCGCACCGTCTTCGTCGATCAGGCGGACTTCTGGCACCCGAATTTCCTCATTGATGCGTTGGTCTTTGCTGCTAATAGCTCTTTCTCCTTCTCTACCTCCGTCGCAGACTGAGGCGGTCAGCGGCGACGCCCATAAAAGAATCTCACAGCCAACTGCGTCCTCGTCAGTTTGGACACAACTGAACTCGGAAGCGACAGCTGGCGACATCAGACTATAACATAATTACAGGCTTTCGTCAAATTACCCCCATCTCAAGCCGGGATTACCCCCTCTCCAAACCGCAAATACCAGTTTGACGGCCTCCCCCAATAGTGGTATTATACAGCTTGGCCTAAGGGTCAGCGTTGCCCCCCCAACCCGGGACATGCCAAGGTGGATGGGGGCTTTATTTTTCAGGGCACCGCTATCTCTATGTCCACTCTCAAGCTAACACCCAATTTCCCAACTTGAAAAGGTGTGGCTAAATATGCGCGTTGGCATTGACGCACGCCTGGTTTACTACAGCCGGGCTGGAATCGGGCAATACATTATGCGGCTGGCCGAAGCGCTGGCCAACCTGAACGCCCACCAAGATGAGTTCGTCCTCCTACACAGTCGAAAAGACGGCACCCAGATCATCAATGGCCGCAACTTCAGCCGAGCATCGCTATGGACACCCAGTCATCACTGGGCTGAGCAGACCGCCCTGCGACTTGAGATCGGAAGGCTGAACCTGGACCTGCTTCACAGCCCTGATTTCATCCCCCCCTTCCGACGCAACTGCAAATCAGTCATCACCGTCCACGATCTGGCCTTTTTGCTGTACCCCCACTTTCTGACCAAGGAGTCTGCACGCTACTACGGCCAGATTGATCAGGCTGTACGCAACACTGACCACATCATTGCCGTGTCAGAAAGCACTCGGCAAGACACTATAAAACTGTTGGGCGTCTCCGAACGAAAGATCACTGTCATTTACGAAGCAGCCAACCCCATCTATCGGCGAGTTGATACCAGGGAAGCCCATCGCCGTGTGTCCCAGATGTACGGTCTTGACCGCGATTACATCCTGTTTGTGAGCACCATCGAGCCGCGCAAGAATCTCCCAGGGTTGATACAGGCTTATCACAAGCTACGGGACGACTATAAGGTCTCTGAGGGCCTGGTCCTGGCAGGATCGCAGGGCTGGCTCAGCGAAGAAGTCTATAACATGGTGGAGACTCTCAACCTGGAGGAACACGTCCGTTTTCTTGGGCGAGTCCCCTCGGAGGACCTGGTTTACCTGTACAATGCAGCCCGGTTGCTTGTGCATCCATCATTCTATGAGGGATTCGGCCTTCCTCCATTGGAAGCGATTTCCTGCGGCACGCCAGCGATTGTGTCCAATGTCTCAGCTCTACCCGAAGTGGTGGGCGATGCAGCCATCCTCGTTGATCCCCACGACCTGGACGGCCTCACTGTAGCCATGTGGCGGGTGCTGACCGATGAGGTCCTGCGAAGTAACTTGATCAGCAAGGGACTCAAGCGTGCCAGCATGTTCTCCTGGAGACGCGCCGCTCAGGAAACCTTGGCTGTATATCGGCGGGTGGTAGAATGACTCAAAGACGATGCGACTTCTGCTGCTAACACCTCAATTACCTTATCCTCCCCACCAGGGAACCAGCTTGCGTAACTTCAATCTCATCGCGCAGTTGGCCAGACGACACCAAGTCTGCTTGTTGTCTTTCCTGGAACCAGACCAATCCCTTGACCAGGCTGGCCCTCTGCTCGACCTATGTGAATGGGTTGACACCGTGCCCGTTCCCTGGCGCAGCAACTCCACCCGTCTGCGGCAAATGCTACTCACGCGCCGGCCCGACATGGCCTGGCGTCTCTGGTCGCCTGCCTTCCAGGACCGGCTGGCTATGCGGCTGGCCGATGCCCGGTTCGACGTGGTCCAAATCGAGGCCATTGAGCTGGCGCCCTATCTGCCCACGGTTGAGGCAGCCACGCCGCGTCCACTGATCGTGTACGAGGATCACAACGCCGAGTGGGTGCTACAGAAGCGCGCTTGTCTCACCGATCTACGCATCCCCCGGCGCTGGCCGGCGGCTGCCTACTCCTTCGTACAGTGGACACGGCTGAAAGTCTACGAAGCCGACGTATGTCGCCGTGCCGACCGCGTCGTTGCCGTGTCTGAAGCCGATCGAGACGCGATCCTGGAAATCGCGCCGGACGTGGCGATCACCGTCGTGCCCAACGGTGTTGACTTAGATGAGTACACCGGCTACGGTGGGCCGGTTCAACCTACTGACTTGGTATTCACTGGCAAGATGGATTTTCGACCGAATGTGGATGCCATGCTTTGGCTGGGACAGGAGGTGTGGCCCATCATTCGCAATCAACGCCCCCAGGCCAAATTGGCCATCGTCGGACAACGCCCGCACCCCCGACTGGAGCCATTGCGAAGCGAGGTTGGTATTACCATCACAGGTTGGGTGCCCGATGTCCGGCCCTACATCGCCGGCGCTACGGTCTACGTGGCTCCACTGCGAGTGGGCGGAGGTACGCGACTGAAACTGCTGCAAGCCATGGCCATGGGAGCAGCCACTGTTGCCACTTCGCTGGGGGCCGAGGGATTCCCGGTTCGCCACGGCCGTGAGCTGCTGCTGGCCGACACACCTGAAGGCTTCGCCGAGGCGGTGTTAAGCCTGTTGGACCATCCAAAACAACGTGCCCAACTGGGTCAGGCCGCGCGCCACTTCGTGGAAGCAACCTACGGCTGGGATGCACTGGTGCCCAAGTTGGAGACACTGTACGACAACACGGCTGAAAGCTTGCAGGGCTCTTAGTCCAAACCCTAAGGCTTTGAGCCACATCCCTAACAACTGCCAGAGAAATATGCCCGACCAGAGAAAACCCGTTGTCATTCTAGCCTGCCAGGTGATGCAGAGTCTTATCCAGCCACATATGCCCAAGCGTGAAGACATCCCTACCGTCTATATGGATTACGGCCTTCACGTCCGACCAGAGAAGATGGCACCCACCCTCCAGGAGCAGCTCGATGCGTTGCCCGAGCCCAGCCTGGTATTGGTCGGCTATGGGTTGTGCGGCAATGGATTGAATGGGCTCAAGGCTGGCCCTCACACACTTATCATCCCTCGCGCCGACGACTGTATTGCCATCCTACTTGGCTCCTACCAGGCCTACATTCAAGCGTTTCGCGAGGAGCCCGGTACCTACTACCTCACCAAGGGTTGGCTGGAAAGCGGCAGCGACCCGCTGAAAGAGTATCGCCAGTATGTAGACCGATACGGGGCTGACAACGCTGATTCGCTCATCGATATGATGTATGGTCGATACAAGCGTCTTTGCTTTGTAGCCCATACCCAGGCTGATCTGGATGAGTACCGCACACAGGCTATGGAGGTCGCCCAGTTCTGCGCCCAACGCTGGGATATGAGCTACCATGAACGCATCGGCTCCGATGGCCTGATCCGACGACTGCTGGAAGCGCCCCACCGACCTGGGAACCTCGGTGACGACTTCGTCGTCATTCCACCCGGGGGCACTGTCGAGCAAAAGATGTTCATCCGCATGCAGCAAGATTCGTGAGGTGGACCTATGCACAATGCCATCACCGACGTCGAAGGCATCCAAGTTGGTCACTGGGCTGACCTGGAAGCCGCTACAGGCTGCACGGTTGTCCTTTGTCGAGAAGGAGCTGTAGGGGGCGTCGACGTACGTGGCTCGGCGCCCGGCACGCGCGAGACCGACCTGCTGCGCCCTGTCACCCTGGTGCAGCAGGCCCACGCGGTGCTGCTGACTGGCGGCGCCGCCTACGGCCTGAATGCGGCGGGCGGGGTGATGCGCTGGCTAGAGGAACAGGGCCTTGGGCTCAACGTAGGCGTGGGCGTGGTGCCCATAGTTGCCTCGGCGGTGCTATTTGACCTAGCCATCGGCCGACCGGACGTGCGTCCCGGCCCGGATGCCGGTTACGCCGCTTGCCAGACGGCAAACGACGGGCCGGTAGATGAGGGCTGTGTCGGCGCCGGGGCGGGCGCCACGGTGGGCAAGCTGCTGGGCCATGCCTACGCCACCAAAAGCGGCCTGGGGACGGCAGCACGGCGCATCGCCGACGGAGTTACGGTTGGTGCTCTGGTAGCAGTCAACGCGCTCGGCGACGTGGTGGACCCGACCAATGGAGCGATAATCGCTGGCCCTCGGAACCCAGCGGGGGGTGGTTTCGTCAACACCATGGCGCGGCTGCAAGGCGACCTGCGACATACCATGCTCGATTTTCCGACCAACACGACGCTGGCCGTCGTCGCCACCGACGCCGCGCTCTCCAAGGAAGGCGCCAACAAGATGGCCCACATGGCCCACGACGGCCTGGCTCAGGTCATTCGCCCCGTCCACACTATGGTTGATGGGGATACCGTCTTCGCTCTAGCCACTGGACGGCGGACGGAGACCCCTGCGGATATGAGCGCCGTTGGCGCTGTGGCGGCCTCGGTCTTGGCCGAAGCGGTCGTGCGCGCCGTCCGCCAGGCTACCACGCTGGCCGGCGTGCCGGCGGCACGAGACCTCAGTCGAAGCGTCGAAGCTTGAAGCTGAAAGAAGAAGATTCCACGCGTGTCCGAGACTCCTACGCAAACAGCCCCCGCATTGGCGGTTGAGCGAGCACACGAACCCAACTCTACTCTTTCCAGGGCACGAGGGCACCTTTGGTACCCAACCCTCTTGCTGATTTGTGCGGCGGCCTTTGTCCTGACGGCCCTCATCTCTCAAGGTATCTTCGAACGCGTCCCGCACGTCGAGGATGAGGCGGCTTACCTCTTCCAGGCCCAGGTATTCGCCCAAGGGCGCTTGAGCGTGCCCGAACCTCCATACTCAGAGTCATACTGGTCTCCTTTTGTCCTAGATTACCAGGGCCGTCGCTTTGCCAAATACCCACCAGGCTATCCTCTCTTGCTCAGCCTGGGCGTACTCACCGGAGCGCCTTGGGTCGTCAACGCGCTGCTAGCTCCAGCTGCTCTGTGGTTCATTGCCCTCGCTGGGAGGCGCATCTACTCGCCTACTACCGGCCTGTTGGCGGCCGCACTGGGTCTAACCTGTCCTGTCTTCCTGGCCATATCGGGCTCGCTGCTCTCTCACCCCACTTCGCTTTTCTTCACCGCTCTGTTTGTGTGGGCCTTCGCTGCGCTGGTCCAGGAGCCGTCAGATGCTTCCCGCTGGCCGTATGCCGTCGCAGCTGGCATGGCGCTGGGTTCTCTGTTAATTACCCGTCCCTTTGACGCCCTTGGCATCAGCCTCCCTTTTGCCCTGTATGTCCTGGTCCGCGCTCTGCGCGGCGATCGGGCGCTACTCCGCAAGGGGTTGATCATTGGAGCCGTCGTCTTGTTCTTTGGCCTGGGGTTGATCGCCTATTGGTACGCCTTGACCGGGGAATTCACCAACCCATACCGAATTCTGTGGCCCTATGACCGGCCTGGCTTTGGCCCCAACTTCGGCCCCAAAGGCTACACATTGGCTACCGGCCTGAGCTACCTCCGCGCAAACCTGCGTGACCTGGCCGCCAGTTTCCTGGGCTGGCCGTGGTACCTGAACCTGCTCTTCCTGCCTCTGCCCTTCGTTCTGCACCCACGCGAGCGATGGAACTATCTACTGCTGGCGAGTTTCCTGTCACTGGCGGCCCTGCACGTCACCTACTGGTATTACGGCGGCCGCGACGCCGGATTCCCTCGTTACTACTACGACGCGCTACCCGTGCTTCTGCTGCTGACAGGCCGTGGCGTCGAACTGGCGGCTGACGCCCTGCAGCGACTCTACCTTCGCTTGCGTTTTCGCTCTGGGCAAGCAACTTCCCGCACCAGCCTGCTTCTCATAAAGCTGCCAATTTACCTCATCCTGATCGGCTTGGTCCTGTACAACGGCCTGTTTTTTTTGCCACCCAACCTGATGGCGTTTCACGGCAAGTCGGGCATCACTGCTGCGCCACTGCAAGCAGTCGCGACATCCGGGGTGTCCAATGCCATCGTGCTCATAGCCGACGTTGAGCTTTGGTACGACTTCGCCGTCTTCTTCTCCGCCAACAGCCCGACTCTGGACTCCGATGTGGTCTACGCCATTTACTACGACCAACAACAAGCGCGCGCGGTCAAAGACCTATTTCCCAACCGAGACTGCTACGTGCAAAGCCAAACGCGCCTTCGGCCCTGTCCTTTTTGATCGCCCCCAGAAGCGCGCCCTCAGCAGATTGATACCTCGCACACAATATGCTATACTTAATCTTGCCACCTAAGAGAACGAGTCAAATCGGAGAAGACGGTCAGTAGCGAGGAAATGATATGGCAACACTGATCAGCAGACTCGCAGCCCACCAGCCAGGCGCAGCCGCCCTGGAAGTATCAGGCGTCACCGTGCGCTACAACGGGGTGCGCGCGCTGGACGACGTATCCTTTCAACTCACCCGAGGCGAGCGGATTGCCGTGGTGGGGCCCAATGGGGCGGGCAAGAGCACCCTCTTCCAGGTCATCGCCGGAGTGCTGCACCCGACCCAGGGCGAGGTGAAAGTCTATGGGCACAGCCCCGGCGGGCACATTTGCATCGCCTACGTTCCCCAGCGCAGCCAGGTCGATTGGACCTTCCCGGTGAGCGTGGCCGACGTGGTCATGATGGGACGCATCGGCAAGCTGGGCCTCTTCCATTGGCCAAAGCGCCGTGACTGGGATCACGCCCATGCTTGCCTGGAGATCGTCGATATGGCCGACCTGGCCGACCGGCAAATTGGCGAGCTATCTGGCGGTCAGCAGCAGCGCGTATTCATCGCCCGCGCCCTGGCCCAAGAAGCAGAGTTGATGCTCATGGACGAGCCGTTGACCGGCCTGGATACACCCTCTCAGGAGGGCATCTTTGGCATCCTGGATGAGCTGCGTGGGCGCGATGTCACGGTGATGCTGGCCACCCACGACCTTAACCTGGCGGCCGAACGCTTCGATCGCCTGATGCTACTCAACCACCGCTTGGTCGGGATCGGTCAACCCGACCAGGTTTTCACCCAGGAGCAGCTGGTGCAGGCTTATGGCGGCCACATGCACCTCATCGAAACCGACGACGGCGGCGTGATGGCGCTCAGCGATACTTGCTGCGGACACGGGCACGATCCGCAGTGAGCGATCCCTTGAAGCACGTCATCGCCTACCACCAGGCCACCAAACACTATTTCAATGCTTACGCACGCGGGCCAGGCTACCTGGATTGGGTCACACAACCGGATCCCTTTCGGCGCTACCAGGGGGCGATCCTCATTGAGCTGCAAAAAGCCCCTCCCGTGCAGAATCCGCTCTTCGAGCAGGCCCTCCTCGTTGGTCAAGTACCCATCGCCCCCTTGACCCGCCAGGCCCTATCCCAGTTGTTCTTCGACAGTCTGGCCATATCCGCCTGGAAGCGGGCGGGTGACGTGAGCTGGGCGTTGCGGGTAAACCCCTCCAGCGGCAACCTGCATCCCACCGAGGGCTACTTGATCTGCGGGCCGGTGGATGGCTTATGCGACACTCCGATGGTATGTCACTATGCCCCCAAAGAGCACGCTCTGGAGGTGCGCGCCCAGTTCCCGCTGGAGACCTGGCTTTTGCTGACCGCGGAGTTGCCCCCCAACAGCGTGTTGGTGGGACTGACCTCGATCCATTGGCGCGAGGCCTGGAAATACGGCGAGCGAGCCTTTCGCTATTGTCAGCATGACGTGGGCCACGCAATCGCGGCGGTCAGCATCGCCGCCGCCGGCCTGGGCTGGAGGACGAGCCTGCTGGATGACCTGGGGACTGACCAACTGACCAGACTAATGGGTGTCTTTGACCCGCGAGGAGCGGAACCCGAGCACCCCGACTGTTTACTGGCAGTCCATCCCCAGGCTCAGGCGTGTGACACGCGCCAGTTGCCTGCGGTTGTCGCGAGCACCTTCATCGATCTGGCCTGGCAGGGAACTCCCAATCGATTGAGTCCAGATCACGTGGACTGGTCGATCATTGGCGAGACAGCAGCCGCGACTATCAAACCCAGGACGGATGGAGTCTACAACTTGCAGGGGACTGAGGAGGGGCACTCCCTTCCGGCAGCGGCTGCGCCGCTTCCTGCCTCGTCTGCCTCTCTGCGCCACATCATCCACCAGCGGCGCAGCGCCGTGGCCATGGACGCGCGCACCGCGATCTCCCGGGACACCTTTTTCCACATCTTGTCCCTCACACTCGCGCGTCCCAGCCAAATACCTTTCAATACTCTGAGCTGGGCATCACGCATCCACCTAGCCCTGTTTGTACACCGAGTCCAGGATATAGACCCCGGCCTATACATCCTGCTACGCGATCCGGCAGCCGGACAAGCCTTGGCTTCGGCCATGAAGGATGAGTTTGCCTGGGAGAAGCCGCAGGGATGCCCGGCCGACCTGGGATTGTATCGACTGCTGAGCGGCGATGCACGCCCCCTCGCCAGACAATTATCCTGCCAACAAGCCATCGCCTCCGATGGATGCTTCAGCCTGGGTATGGTGGCCGACTTTAAGCGATCGCTGGCTGATTTCGGAGCATGGTTTTATCCACGCCTATTCTGGGAGACGGGCATGATCGGTCAGGTTCTCTATCTAGCCGCCGAAGCAGCCGGGCTGCGTGGCACCGGCATTGGCTGCTTTTTCGACGACCCGGTTCACAGCGTTCTGGGCCTCGCCATAGAGACCTTGGAGTACCAGAGCCTGTATCACTTCACCATCGGCGGACCTGTCGAGGATATGCGGCTGACCACCTTGCCTGCCTATCCCGAACGTGACAGGTGAGACATCATTCCCATCGAGGCGGATCGCTGGCGCGTGACCCTGATCGGCGCTGCTGGTGACTATCCGCCCACCGACGAGCGTGGTATAATTTACTCAAATCACGTACCTCATTTAGGGCTCTACACTTCACATTTCTTTGGGCACGCATAATGTTCTTTGACGAAGCCAGGATTCATGTGAAAGCGGGCGATGGTGGGAACGGAGCAGTCGCCTTCAGGCGAGAGAAATATGTACCGCGCGGCGGGCCGTCGGGCGGAAGCGGCGGCGACGGTGGTCACGTAATCCTCAAGGTGGACCCCCAACTAAACACGCTGGCCCACTTCCAGAAGCAGGTCCACTTCAAAGCTGCGCGTGGGGCGCACGGTAAGGGCAAGAACCAGACTGGCGCCCGAGGCGAGGATGGCGTCGTCTATGTGCCGCCCGGTACCGTGGTGCGAGATGCCGAGACGGGCGATTTGCTGGGGGACCTGACCCAACCTGGCCAGCGGATTGTCGTTGCCCGGGGTGGCCGGGGCGGGCGCGGCAACGCCAGCTTCGCCACCGCAACGCGCCAGGCACCGCGCCTGGCCGAGCGGGGCGCACCGGGCGAAGAGCGCTGGCTGAGGCTGGAGCTTAAACTTCTGGCCGACGTGGGCTTGATTGGCATGCCCAACGCCGGCAAGAGCACCCTACTGGCGGTGGTCAGCGCCGCTCGCCCCAAGATCGCCGACTACCCCTTCACCACCCTCCAACCCAATCTCGGCGTGGTGACGGTGGACGATGAGTACGATTTTGTGCTGGCCGATCTACCTGGACTCATCGAGGGTGCTCACGCCGGAGCCGGGCTGGGCCACCAATTCCTGCGCCACGTTGAACGAACGCGCCTGCTGGCCCATCTGCTGGATGGCGCCGACGATGATCCATTGGCACATTTCGACCAGATCAACAAGGAGCTACGCCTCTTTGACCCGGCCCTCGCCGACCGGCCGCAAATTGTGGTGCTCAACAAGATGGATCTGCCGGGCGCGCGGCAGCAGTGGCCCGTGGTACAGGCCGCCATAAGGGCAAAGGGACTGCCCGCCTACGCCATCTCCGCGGTGACCGGTGAGGGCGTGCACGAATTAATGGCCCAGGTGGCCCACGTGCTATCCAGCCTCCCCAGGCCGGAGCCCCTGGCCGACGAGGTCCCCGTCTTTCGGCTGGACGAAAAAACCGAGTTCACTGTCGAGTGGGAGGGCGACAGTTGGCGGGTACGTGGCGAGCGGGTCGAGCGGCTAGCATCCCAGACCATGTGGGAGTATCACGACGCAGTACAGCGGGCAGGGCGCATATTGGAGGCTATGGGCGTGATTGACGCACTGCGAGAGGCAGGTGTGCAGCCTGAAGACACGGTTCGTATCGGTGACGTAGAACTCGAGTGGATGTGGTAATCCTAATAGGAGCCAAAATCGACAACTCTTTCCAAAATCTCCAACGTAGTTTGGTTGACGGGTAACTCCCCTAACTCGCTGGGAGCCACCCAGCGCGCCTCGCGCGCGTCATCTCCGGGGTACAAGCCGCCCTCCACATAGTCAGCCATCAAATCCACGATGACGTAGTGAAAACGGATCCGCCCGCCCTCAGTACGCCGGATGACGTCGAATGTATACACCGGGTCTCGGGCGCGGATAGTGAGTCCTGTCTCTTCCTTGGTTTCCCGTTCGGCTGCCTCTTGCAGCGTTTCTCCCAACTCAACACGTCCCCCAGGTATGGCCCACAGCCCCTCACTGGGCGGCTGACCACGCCGGACCAGTAGAACGCGCCCATCTCTCACCACAATCGCCCCCACAGCAACCACAGGCATATCAGGATACTCGCCCGCCATACCGGCCATCCTCTTTGGACCACGGCGTCACATCGGGACCCTCAACAAGCCAGAATACGAGGATCGTCACGCCACCCGATGGGGACTCCCAGAGAGTATTCCCTCCTGGTCGCTAAATGGTTCGCCAACCTCAATGCCTCTCTCACCTATGGAGAAACTGCGGATCTCCCGGGCGTGTGCGCTGCCCCGCATCTTAAGGACGGCGACCGCTCGTTGCATGGCACTGTCTACCTCCACGTAGCGCATAAGCACTAAGGCGTCAACCAGGAAGGGCAAAGCACCTGCGTAGCGGTATTGCGGCCCCAGGAGGCGAGCAGCTTCGTCGAGGAGCAAACTGGTCATCCCATCGCGCTTGAGCGCATTCACCAACGTATTGTAGATGTGGCGCAACTCCACGCGGTCCGAGGTGAGTTGTTGGAAGTGCGCCATACTGTCCACCACCGCCCGTTGCGGCGCAATCGTGTGAATCGTCTCGCTCAAGGGGCTGTCAGGAGACTGCAGGCTTTTCAGCAGAACTTCGGGCGAGGTGAACAGCAAACTCAATTTGCCTTCGGCTTCCAGCGCCTTCAGGTCCCAGCCCATGGCCTTCGCATCCCGCACCAAGGTGGCCGGGAACTCTTCAAATGTCACCAACAAACCAGGTTGTCCGAGGCTTGCGCCAGTGACCAGATACTGCAGGCCCAAAGTCGTCTTACCCACGCCAGCCGCTCCGCTGACCAACACCGCGGATCCCTCCAACAGCCCTCCACCCAACATGGAGTCTAGACCCGAGATACCACTAGTGAGACGTTGTCTTTTTCTAATGGAGGCCATTCTACTCATCTCATCGCGTCGAAATGTGTCCCTTGAGCGTTATACCGGGCGTCAGGCGCCATTGGGGAATGGCTGGGACCTCGCGAGTCCTCGCCTGCGCGTCAAAACAGACGTCGCCAGGTAATCTTGTAAATCTGGATCGCGCTCGAGACGTCACACACGTCGTCGTCGTCCGACTGCCAAGTAACAAGCGGACCCGCCCGCTGTCCATTCTCAATTGGAGCCACGAACCAGGTACGCGCCTTGCCGGGTTCGTTGTCCCACGCCGCGCGCCCGTTGGCATCGGTCGTGATAATGAAGCGGCTGCCTGGCACATTCAGCTCTCCTACTTCGAATTCAACTCCGCCCTGACCCACGCCGCTGCTGTTGAGAGCTGTGGCCAGCAATCGAACTACGTAGCAGTTGTTCTCCGTCTCCACATCGTCCACTGCCCATGGCAGCGGCGTCGGGCTGGGTGATGGCGTGAAGGTGCTGGTTGGGAGAGGCGTATGAGTGGGGGTTGGCGTACGGGTAGGGACCGGCGTAGGTGTGAATGTGGGCGTTGCGGTAGGTGTGGGCGTGCCAGTCTCCGTCGGCGTAGCAGTGGGAGCTGGCGTATCAGTAGGTACGGGCGTCCAAGTCGGGGGGTACGTAGGCACCACTTCGGTCGGGGCAGCAGACCCCCCAGGCCCAGTATCTCCTGCCCCTCCAAATCCCAACACCAACGGGTCTTCGGGACTGAAGGTGGCATAGATGAGGCCGTAGAAAAGCACGGTTAGCACGATCATCACCAGCACAACAAAGAGCAGGATATTCACCACACGGTCGCTGGGCATCGAATCGCCTCCTTTTGAATGGCAAACAGCTATTCGCCATCAGTCACCTTGGGTGGCTGCCGTGAAGCCGGCGTCGTCCACCAACACAAATGAATCGACGCCGGCATAGGGAAGCACCACCACGCGCATTTTCTCACCGGGTCTCGACTCAACCAGATGTGCTGTGGCCTGAAGAAGCTGGGCAATTCGCTGTTCGGCCGGATAATTTGGATAGCGGCCCAAACTCCCGACCAGATTCTCGCGCCGCAGAATTTCTTCGGTGGCCAGGTCGATCTGCTCGGCATCAGGAATGGCTATGATAAGGTCGGCGTAAAGCGCATACAGCAATTCATACGATTTGGTCAGTTCCGCACGGATTGACTCAGCCTGGATCTCCCACTCCGGAACCAAGCTGATACCATAGCCCCGGCGCGCTATGCGGTATTTCGTGGACAGCCAGTTGATGCGTGCCTGGACAATACTGATCTGAACCGATAACTGTGGTGCGGCTGCGAGCTGAGAATTGAAATAGGGCAGTTTGACTTGATCTTCGGCTATCAGCGCTTCCCTCAGGGCTTCGACAAGCTCTGGGGGCGCATAGCCTCCGCGTACCACCAACGCGCTGGACAAGGCCTGCGCCGCCTCCCAGCGCGCCGCCTCTGCCTCCTGTACCTCCAGCGACATAAGAGGGGGTTCAGCAACCGGCAGTACGGGCGGCGCCTCGACCACGGTTACCATAGGGAACGGCTCCGCACTCTGTTCGAGACTGGTGCGCGCCCGCTCCTGGTCACCGATCATCCGGTAGCCCTGGTGCAAGCGTTGAAAGACGTTCCGCCGGGTTGCCGCCTGCAAATATGGACTCGCCATCGCGACATTGAAAGCCTGGTCAAAGAACAGCTGAGCCAGCCCAAACTCGCCCAATGCAGCCAGCCCTTCACCAGCTAGCACAAAGGTGTCGGCGCGCACTGTGTCG
>Ga0209536_100005521_pt1 | contig 19603 bp, 19 predicted proteins | sample DeeMarSeWOR28_12_FD_187461 | JGI IMG/M metagenome (GOLD analysis project Ga0209536, IMG submission 187461) | Marine sediment microbial communities from White Oak River estuary, North Carolina - WOR-2-8_12 (SPAdes) (version 2) | ecosystem: Environmental > Aquatic > Marine > Intertidal zone >...
GCTCCCGCGGTCGCCACGGCGGCCAGGAACCCGGTCTCGATGACGTCCTCGCGCGGCTGGTTCATGCCGAACCCGTATATCATCGCCACGACGGCGGCGAAGTGCGCGCCCAGACAGCAGAAGAACGCTGCGCCGGGAGTCACGAACGCGCCCGCGTGCTGCGTCCCACCGACCGATCTGCCCTCGATGAGCACATATGACGCCAAGTAGAGAAATGCAGTCGCGAGAGTCACGGCCAACAGGACCGAGAACTCGATCTCGATCTGTCGATGCAGAAGGTTCCAGACGGCGATCCACCAGCCACCCAGGTTCACGAGGACGACGATGCACCACGCCGCCACGAACCAATCGTACGCGAGTCGTTCTCGTGCGCTGATGAAGCTCCCGATCCCGCCGAGGACCCGCGCAACGGCGAGACCGATGACGATCGAAACCATCCCGGTCGCGTATTCGAACGCAGTCATCCAATCTCCTCGAGGAGCCTGGTGTCCACCGCGGGGCACGCGCCAGGGCCGAAACCGCCGCGGTGCCTACGCTAGCGAAGAGGACGGGGCGCGTGGGCCGTGGAACCCGCTCGTGTGCCAGGTCGCCGACTCCTCGTCGCAGGGAAGGATTGGAGGTGCCGTCCTCACGACCTCTTGGAGGTATGTCTCGATGGCGCGGCGCTTCTCTTCGCGCCCCGAGCGAACTCGCCAGGCCTGGCTGACGGGATCCCGCCAAGCCTCACTGTGTTGCGGGCAGCGCGTGGCCTCCGAAAAGTTGGGATACAACGGGATGCAACCTTCATCTCTTCGGACCGCTGCGTTTCCGAGGGGTTACGGCCGGAGGTTGTAGGTTCGAGTCCCATCCGCCCCGCCATGAGCCTTTCTCGTTCGCACGGTTACGCGGCCGCAATTCGGTGTGACACACGCCGGATACACAGAGCGCCGTCGCGACTGCGGGCGATGCTTGCGGCGGCCCGCTTTCGACCGCGAGTTCGAAAGGTTGCGGCGATGCGCGCGCGACGATTGGCGACCGTGGTTGCTATCATCCGCTGCGGGTTCGATTCTCCCAGCCGCACGCTTCCGAAGGCCCTGAAGACGAGGTTGCCCAAAGTGGATTGGTACAGAACAAAGACGGCGCTCATCGGGTTGAAGCGGCTCGCGACGCTATCCGAGGAGGACAAACAGGGCTGCGTTGACGCGTACAAGTTCTTCCAGCGCATGCAGGCGGGCGAGGAGACCAGCACCGAGGATGAGACGAAGGCAGTTGCCGACTACTACAAGGTCCTGAACAACATGCTCTCGATCTTCGATCTCGAGAAGCTCTACATCCCACCGATGCTGGACGATTCGAAGGGCTTGTACGACAACCAGCTGCTATGTGAACAGGCCGTGCTGAAGGAGCTCGCGCTCGAAAAGCCCGAGATGTGCCACCTCCTCGACATGGGGTGCGGGCGGGGTCGGATCGCGCACCATCTTGCCACCCTGACCGGCGGCCAGGTTTCGGGCTACAACATCGACCCGAATCAGGTCGAGAACGCGATCGACTGGGCAGCCGAGTGCGGCATGAGCGATCGGCTCCACTTCAAGGTCGGGAATCACCACGAGCCGCTCGACTACGAATCCGAATCCTTCGACGGGTGTTTCTCCTTCCAGGCGGTCTGGCCCTTCTTCAAGAAAGAGGAGCTACTCGACCATGCGCTGGAGATGTACCGGGTGCTGAAGCCCGGCGCGCGCTACGCCTGTTCGGAGTATCTACTCACCCCCTACTTCGACTGGAACGACGAAGAGCACGTGGCGCTCCACAAGAGGTACCTTCCGACCCTGGCCGCCACGCAGTCGATGTATCCCGCCGATGTCTGCGCGGCGCTGGAAGAAGCAGGCTTCGAGATCCTCGTCTCGGCGCCTTCGAAGAGCGAAGCCTGGCCGCTTTGCGAGCAGAAGCGCGATCTGATCCTGATGGGCCGAAGAGTCGTCCGAGTCCTCGAGAAGGTCGGCATCCTGCCGCCGTGGGTCGAGGAATCGTTGGAACTCCTGCAGACGGGCGGGCAAGCCTGGACGGACGCCGAGAAGGCCAAGATCGCCGACCTGAACTGGCGCATCGTCGCGGTGAAGCACTGACGCGCTGACTCCCCAGCGAGGTTCAACGCGGTCGGATCGCGTCTCCCCACCTCGGCACGGCCGCAGGGGCTACGACCCACTCCACGTCCTCTCCCCCGCAAGTGCGAAGTACCGCCACCGGGGACTTCGAGCCCCATTGGCGGAGCATCCCGACGAGCGGCCTCGAATCCTGAACGTCTCCGCTCCTGCCCGTAGGGGAGCGGTCGAGAATCGCCACGAGACTGGGTCCGCGCTCGTGGACCTCGCGCATCACGTAGTGCTGGAGCCAGGATTCCGTTCCGGGCCTGCCGCCGAGCGCCTCTTCCCAGGATCGAATCGGTAGCGGTAGGGGATGGACCGCATCCAGGGGCCAGAGGCTCCGCAGGGCGTTCTCCACCTGGCACAGCTCGGCCGGCTCTCCACAAGAGAGCAGGACGGCAGAGCTCCCACGAAAGCCATCGGCTGGTGCCAGGCGGAGGGCTGCGTCGATCTGGAGGGCGAACTGCCGCGGACCCTGGAGGCTCGCCGACGGCTGTCGCAAAGCCCTGCCCGAGGATCGGTGGCCGCGATGGAGGTTCTGCATGACCCAGCCTCAGGCCGCGTCCGGAAGGTCGCGTCGGAGCGCCCTCGCTCTCGCCCTGCCGGTGTGGCGCTCCGACCAGCGTCCCAGCCGGGTTCGTGCGCGTGCCAGCGCCTCCCGCAGCGCACCCTCGGCGTCGCTGCTCAGGGCCGTCGTCACGATCGAGCCGCTGCGCTCGGTCTCGAGAACGAGGCGGCAGCGTGTATCCAGGCCGCCTCGCGGCCCGTTCTCGTCCCGGAGGAAGACGCGCACCTTCGTGAGGCGACGCTTCCAGCGGCGAAGTGACCTTCGTACCCGCGCCTCGGCCTGTGCGCGGAACGGCGGGGGGACCCTGTCGAGCCTGGCGTAGATCTCCGTGTGCATCGTGCAAGTCTCCTTGATTCGTTCGCAGCCATGATCGGCACTGGAAGGTGATTCCACAAATAGAAAGTTGAATACGAAAAGATCGACAATCACGAAGTGACTGGATCGCTCGGCGGTTCGCGGTGGGCCATCATGAGCGCGTCGATCTCGACTCCCAGGACGCCAGGGATGGACGCGACCCGGTGCTTGAGCGCCAGCACGTCTCCCGGATCCTGGAAAAGGCCTCGGAGCCGGACGACGCCGGCGGTGACCTCGACCGCGAGATTGGTGTCGATGAAGTCACCACCTCCCTTGATGATGAGACGGACCTGCCGCTCGATCGCAGCGTCCCCGCCGGGTGCCTGGGGCAGGACACGCAGCTCGTTGTCGACGTCGAGCACGCCGAGCGTCCTCCATGTCGCCTGCTCGGCGCGGAGAGACTGCTCGAGCAGACGCACCGTCCCCTGCAGGACGACTTGCCCTTCGCGAACCGCGACACGGATCTCCGCGCCCTCGCGATCGGGAAGGTCCGCGAGCCTCGCTTCGATGCGAGTGCGGAGCCCGGCATCCTCCGGCGCCTCGGTCTTCTCCACTCCTTGGCTCGGCGAGGCGAGACAAGCGATGAACAGGAGGGTCGGGACTGCCAGACGAGCTTCGAGGAACACACGAGCAACCACCGATTGGCGCCTCACGACGCCCCCCGCTCGATGGCGATAGGGGGTGCTTGCCGTTGATCAGCCACTCCGATTTCCTGGTGGATGGAGTCGACGAGGCCATCGGGAAGACCCGGGCGCTCCGCGAGCATGGCGAGGTGGCCCCGCTCGGCCGCGCTATCGACATCGATCGCCGGCAGGGAGGCCGTGTAGATCTCGGCCGCGATCTCCGGGGTGGTGGCGTCCGAGACCAGGTCGGCCATGTCGATGGGATGGTCGAGCTGCGCGAGAAGGCTGGCCTTCTCCGCCTCCGAGAGGTCGAGCGCCCCGACGCGCTCGTAGATGGCGTACCGCTCCCGGCCTTCGAGCCTGCCATCGGCCTGGGCGGCCGCAACCCTGGCGCGAAGCGGGATCGATCCGAGCCACTCGGACGCTTCGCTTCGCCCGGCCCCACGCACGAAGTGACCGAGCCCGGCCGGGGGGGGCGCGGAACCCGCAGGGGGAGCCCCGTCCAGCCGCGGACTCTCCCGATATCGGCTCCACGCGGAGTAGGCGAGCCCACCGGCAAGGCCGCCAGCGAATCCCAGCGCGGCGCCGTTCGAGAGGAGCCGTGAGAGGATGCGGTCGGTACTCATGGTGATTCTCCATGAAGTGGGTTCAGCTTGGCTTCAGTTGGCGGAGCGCCTCGACGCACTCCTCGGTGACTGGCTGGGTGGAAACCGCCGCCAGGTCAACGCGTCTCCGGTGCGCTCGTGGGGCATACGGCGCAAGCGGTTACCGAGCCGCCAGATCGCCGCTTCCGAAGCAGCGCGCGGATTCTCCCCGAATCCTTCCACATCGAATCTCTCCCCATGCTGGAAGCGCACCCGGATTCGGCAGTGGTGCCCGCGGTCGTCATCTCTGCCTGGCGAGAGCGTTACCTGTGCGATCTCGATGCCTGCCGCATGCCGACCCAGGGCGAGTCGTACCCCGCGTTCGATTGCGTGTCGTGCGTCGAGTCGGTCGTCGAGAGCCGTGGCGCGGATTCGAAGTTGCATGTTGTTTCCTTCCTCCGATTCGAATCTAGAGACCTCCTAAACCATCGACAAATAGAAAATATTGGCTTCAATATTCGTCATAACCGAATCGGAGGAGCACGCGTGGAGTGGCTGAACTACCACCACCTTCTGTACTTCTACACGGTCGCGCGGGAGGGCAGCGTGACCAAGGCCTCGGAACTGCTGCGTCTGGCCCAGCCCACGCTGAGCGGACAGATCCGAAAGCTCGAGGAGTCGATGGGCGAGAAGCTCTTCGTTCGCAAGGGGCGAAACCTCGCCCTTACGGACGTTGGGCGGATGGTGTACCGCTACGCCGAAGAGATCTTCTCCCTGGGCCGCGAGATGCAGGACGCCCTTCGCGGGCGCCCGACCAATCGACCGGCCAAGCTGCTGGTGGGCATCTCCGACGCTGTGCCCAAGCTCGTCTGCCATCGGTTGCTCCAGACGGCGCTCGAGCTGGACGAAGCGATCGAGCTGGTGCTTTACGAGGGCAAGACGAACGATCTGCTCGCGTCGCTGGCCGTGCAGCAGTACGACATGGTCCTCACCGACGCCCCGCTCGGTCCCCCCGTTCGCGTGAAGGCCTTCAATCATTCCCTGGGCGGCTGCGGCATCGCATTCTTCGGCGACCCCGTTCTCGCGAGGCGGCATCGCAGGGGCTTCCCCAAGAGCCTGGACGGCGCGCCGATGCTTCTGCCCACGGCGAATACCTCGCTTCGACACTCCCTGGACCTGTGGTTCGACTCCATCGACGTGCGCCCCACGGTCGTCGCCGAGATCGAGGACACCGCCCTCATGAAGGTGTTCGGGCAGCACGGAAGGGGCATCTTCGGGGCGCCGATCGTCGTCGAGGACGAGATCCGCAAGGTGCACGGGGTGCATCTGGTCGGCCGAACCGAAGAGGTGCGCGAGGAGTTCTACGCGATCACGGTCGAGCGTCGCATCACGCATCCCGCCGTGGCCGCGATCGCCGATGCGGCTCGCGATGGGATCCTGGGGTGAGTCGGAGCCCTGCGGGAGCCCGGCGGTCCTCCCGAGGATCGGAGCCATCGGCCGGCCCGGAAAGCCTCGAGAAGGCGGGGTATCCGGGTCGCATCATCCTCAGAGGAGGTGTCTGCGTCCATCTCACGGAGGAGCTCGCCGCGCGAGACAGAGCTTTTCAAGTGTGCCCGAGAAGCTCCGCACCCCGTCGTTGTAGATCGTGAACACATCCGCCTCCAGAGATCGAGCCGCTCGCGCCGAGGAACCGCGTCCGAGTCCTTTCAGAGCGTCTCCGAACGACCCGTCCGCTGGTCTTCGTTCAGGTCATCGCGAATGGTGCCCGTCCAGCGGGGAACTCCTGCCCGGTAGGCAGCGTGAGCTAGACGATGAGCGGCGACCGGTGCCGTCAGCAGGAAGAACAATACGATCAGCAGGGCTCGGATGCCGATCCCCAGCTCTCCGGATTGGACCGCCAGGGCCGCCACGATGAGGCTCACGCCGAGGGTGGCCGGCTTCGTGCTCGCGTGCATCCGCGTGTACAGATCGGGCAGCCGGAGCAGGCCGACGCATGCCACGAGGACCAGCCCCGCTCCGAGCACGACGAGAAGCGATACGAAGGCCTCGATCACTGGTCGCCCCCCGACTCGATGGCGTGGGCGAGGGCGACGGTTCCCAGGAAGGTGACGAGTGCGATGGCCAACGCGACGTCGATGAAGACCGCGAGGCCCGTTCGGATGGCGTAGAGAACGGCAGCCGCGACGATCGTGGCTCCGATCACGTCGAGTGCGACGACGCGATCGGCCAGGCTCGGCCCGCGTACCAGGCGCCCGAACGCCATCACGATCGCGATGGCGAGCAGGCTCAGGGCGATACCGACAGAGATGTCGAAAAGGGAGCCCGTCATCGGAGCAGCTCCAGGACGCGCCGTTCGAAGCCCTGCTTGATCTCGCGGCGGCAGGTCTCCACGTCGTCGAGGAACATGATGTGTACGAAGAGCGTGCGTCGGTCGGTGGAAACGTCCAGGCTGAGGCTTCCGGGCGTCAGGCTGACGAGGTTCGCCAGAAGCGTGATCTCGCCATCCGTTCGCGCGTCGAGGGGGATGCCCACGATACCCGGACGGGCCCGGTGCCGGGGCGTCACGACGTCGGCCGCGACGCGCAGGCTCGAGAGCACGAGCTGACCGACGAAGAAGACGGCGAACTCGACGAGGCGCACGGATTTCTCGAGGTAGCGGGAACCTCCGAAGAGGCGATCCGCCACCGCGAGGATCGCGAAGCCCAGCATGAATCCGGCGGTCAGGTTTCCGAGCGATACCTCTCCCAGAACCGCGGCCCAGACCGCGGCCAGCGCCAGATTCCAGGTGAAGGTCGTCATGGCCGAACCTCCAGGACGGTGCGGAGATAGTCCCCCGGTTCGTGGAGCTGGCGAGCGGCCGCCTCCGCGACGGACCAGAGCGCTTCGGCTCCGAGTCCGAGGCTCACGGTGACGAGGGCGAGGGCGCCGCTGGCGCCCACCGCCGCCCAGGGAAGCCCTCGTCCACCAGCGTCCCGCGTCTCGGGCGCGGGCTTCCAGAAGGCCTCGTTCCAGATCTTCGTCATGGAAAAGACCGTCAGCAGCCCGACGACCAGGGCGACGGCGACTGCCGCGTAGGCTTCGACCTGGAGACCTGCCCGAATCAAGAAGAGCTTCGCGAAGAAGCCCGAGAGCGGAGGGACGCCCGCCAGGGAGAGGGCCGGGACAGCGAAGAGAATCGCCAGGCCGATGCGGCGACTCCCAAGCGCGCCCAGTCGCGTCAGCTCCTCGCTGCCGCCCGCCCGCGCGATGAGTCCCCCGACCAGGAAGAGATTCGTCTTGGTCACGATGTGGTGGAGGACGTAGAAGATGGCGCTCGCCAGGGCCAGGGGCGTTGCCAGGGCGAGGCCCATCGCCATGTATCCGATCTGGCTCACGATGTGGAAGGAGAGTATGCGCCGCACGTGGGCCTGGGAAGCCGCCGCGAGCACGCCGCTCGCCATTGTCGCAGCGGCGATCCCGAGCAGCAGCGGCGCCAGCTCGCCTTCGCCCAGGGGGAAGAGCAGGGTGAAGACGCGGATCAGGGCGTAGACACCGACCTTCGTCAGGAGACCCGCGAACAGTGCGGATACCGCGAAGCCGGTGGTCGGATAGGAGGCGGGGAGCCAGAAGAAGACCGGGAAGAGGCCGGCCTTGATGCCGAAGGCGACCAGCAAGAGCATGGCGACCGGTTTCGAGGCGTCCGCTGCTTCGGGCACGCGGAGCTTGATCGCAAGATCCGCGAGGTTCAGGGAGCCGACCTGGCCGTAGAGGATGCCGACGGCGGCGAGGAAGAAGGCGGATGCCAGCAGGTTCAGGGTGACGTAGGTGATGCCACTCGTGAACGAACGACGTCCGCCGCCGGAGACGAGCAGCACGAACGAGGCGAGGAGCATTACCTCGAACCAGACGTAGAGATTGAAGAGATCGCCCGTCACGAAGGCGCCGCAGACGCCCATCAGCAGGACGTGAAAGAACGGAAAGAAGCCGGTGGCGAGAAACCGCTCGTCGATCTCGCTCGTGGCGTAGACGGCGACGGCAAGCCCGACCACCGCGGTGACGAGAACCATCAGCGCGGCGATCAGGTCGACGACCAGGGTGATGCCGAAGGGAGCCGACCAGCTGCCCACCTGAAGAGCGAGCACACCGGCTTGTTGCACCTGGAGGAACAGGCTCCCCGCGGCGACCAGCAGGGCACCGGCTCCCGCCACGCCAATGCCGCGCTGGAGGCGCGCCCGACCCCATCCGAGTGCGCCCGCGATCGCCGCCAGGAGCGGGATCAGGATCGGAGCGACGAGGAGGAAGCCGCTCACCCGCGCTCGCCCCCGTAGGCCTCGAGGTCGTCCGTCCCGCCGGCTTCGCCCGCGCAGAGACCGAGGACGAGCGCGAAGGCGAGCACCGCGAAGGCGATGACGATTGCCGTGAGAATCAGCGCCTGGGGCAGGGGATCCGCGCTTCCCTGCAGTGGAGCGAGCGCGCCCTCGGGCACCAGCGGAGGGGCGCCCAGGACGAGTCCGCCTGCGGCGAAGATCAGCAGGTGGGCGCCGTGGCTCAGGAGCGCGAGGCCGAGGAGCAGCTGCCACAGGCTTCCGCGTAGGAGCAGCAGGAGCGAGACACCGTAGACGATGCCGACGGCAAGAGCGACGAGAACGGTCACCGCGTCTCCTCCATCAGCGCCAGCAGGATCGAGAGCACGACACCCATCACGGTCAGGTAGACGCCCAGGTCGAAGAGCAGCGGCGTGCCGAGCTCGAGCGCGAGCGAGCCTCCGGATTTCGACCAGAGACCGGTCAGGAAGGGGCGTCCCTGGACGAGCGCCAGCATCCCAGTCAAGGCGCTCACCGCGAGGCCGGTCGGCACGAGGAGGGTCGGGCGCATGCGCAGCACGTCGCGCGCGACGGCGGGTCCTTCCGCCAGGCCGATCAGTACGAAGGCGGTGGCCGCGACGAGGCCGCCGACGAAGCCGCCCCCCGGCTCGTGGTGCCCTCTCCAGAGCAGGAAGACGGAGAAGAGCAGCAGCAGCGGCACCAGGTAGCGCGTGGCCGTTCGAAGGATCAGGGAGCTCACGAGGGGCCTCCCGAGCTCGCGGCCAGCCTTCGCTTCGCGAGCAAGGCGAGGATGCCGAGCGCTGCGACGGCGAGGACCGTGATCTCTCCGAGCGTGTCGAGCGCCCGGAAGTCGACGAGGATCACGTTGACCACGTTGCGACCGTGTGCGAGTGGAACACTCTGCTCCGCGAAGAAACCCGAGATCGGCTCTGCCAGCTGGACCTGGAACGCCACCAGCGTGAGCGCCGCCATGGTCGCGCCACCGATCGTCGCGAGGGCGACCGCGCCCAGGCCGTGCCGCCATCGCGGGAGGGGTCGGGTACGTGGCAGACGGCGCAGGATGAACACGAGCAGCACGACGGTCAGCACCTCGATCACGAGCTGGGTGAGCGCCAGGTCGGGGGCGCTGTAGACCAGGAAGAGCAACGCCACGCCGAAGCCGACGGAGCCGAGTGCCGTGACGGCGACGAGGGGCGTGGACGCGGCGAGGATCAGGATCGATCCGCCCACGATCAGGAGTCCCGAGGCCACTCCCATGCTCGACAGCGGCGGACCGGCGGGAGTCGAGAGGAAGCCCCGCGATTCTTCGAGGCCCCACAATGTCGCGACGAAGGCCGTGGTCAGCGTGATCGCCAGATAGCGGCGCAGCGATCCACTCTGGAGCTGGCGCGTCTGCCATGCGCCCAGCCGGAGCAACCCCTGCCAGCCGGCCTCCCAGGCACGACCCGGTCCGAACCGCGCAGCGTCCGGCAGCGCCGCTCCGAGCTGGAGGACCTGGCGGCGCCGGCGATACAGACCGAGGCCGGTTACGACCGTCAGGGCGCTGAGCGCCAGGATCGGTGTGAAGCCGTGCCAGAGCGCGAGCCCCGTGGGCGCCTGTTCCTGGAGGATCGCCGTCGCCGCGGGTTCGATGATGAGCCGTTCCGCCGGACCGACGAGGATCCCGGCCAGGAGGCCGGCGAAGGCCAGAGCGGTGGGGCCGAACCGCATGGCGGGTGCCGGATCCTTCGGGACCGACGCGAGCTCGTGCCGGGTGCCAGTGAAGGGCTGGAGCCCTACGCGAAGCGCGGCAAAGACGAGACCGATCGCCGTCAAGATCGTGGCGGCCCCGAAGAGCGGCGCCCACCGGGGCGCTTCGAGGACCGCCTCGTAGGCCGTCTCCTTGGCGAGGAACCCGAATACGGGCGGGGCCCCGGCCATGGAGATCCCCGCGACCAGCGCCGCCCCCGCCGTCCATGGCATCGCGCTTCGCAGGCCGCCGAGGTGCACCAACGAGCGTGTTCCCGTGGCATGATCCACGTTGCCCGCAATCAGGAAGAGCGTTCCCTTGTAGAGCGCATGGGCCAGCAGCGTGACCACGAAAGCGCGCGCTGCGATGGGCGTCCCGAGCCCGAGGAGAAGGGTCAGCAGACCCAGGACACTGATGGTCGAGTAGGCGAGGAGGCGCTTCAGGTCGTCCTGGCCGAGCGCCAGAGCGGCTCCCGTCAGCATGGTGAGCGCACCGACGCCTCCCAGCACGGTGAGCCAGAGCTCCGTGCCACCGAGCGCCGGCGAGAGTCGGGCCAGCAGGAAGACGCCGGCCTTCACCATGGTCGAGGAGTGCAGGTAGGCGCTCACCGGCGTCGGGGCCTGCATGGCCGCGGGCAGCCAGAAGTGGAAGGGTACCTGCGCCGATTTCGTGAAGGCTCCGGCCAGCACCAGGCCGAGGATCCACGGGTAGTGGGAATGCCCGCGGATGGCTTCACCCCGCTCGGCGAGCTCGGAGATCGCCGTCGTTCCCGCGGCGGAGGCGAGGAGGAGGAGGCCCGCGAGAAGCGCGAGCCCGCCCGCGGCAGTCACCATCAGCGACTGGAGAGCGGCTCGTCTCGCCTCCTCCCGCTCCTGCTGGAAGCCGATCAGCAGGAACGACGAGATCGTCGTCAGCTCCCAGAAGACGAAGAGCAGGAACAGATCGTCGGCGGTCGCGACGCCCAGCATCGCGGCCATGAAGACGAACAGGTACGCGTAGAAGCGGCCCAGCCGTGAGTGCCCGCGCAGGTAGCTCGAGGCATAGACGACGATCAGGGCGCCGATCCCCGCCACCAACAGAACGAACAGGTTGGCCAGCCCATCGACGCGGAACGCCCAGTCGATTCCTAGGCTCGGGATCCAGGGCATCCGGAAGGAGTCGAACTCAGCTCTGGCCACCGCTCGCTGGGCCAGCGCGGCATGTATCGCCACTCCTGCCGGCACGAGCGCCAGGAGTGCGCCCGTGCGCTGCTTCAGCAGGCGTTGTGCGGCTGGGGCGATGAGCCCCGTCGCCAGGACGATTAGGACGATCCATTCCATGTTCAGACCTGCTGATCCACTCCAGTGGAACGTTCGCGCCCCGGATCGCGAGAGGTTTAGACCCGACCGGTGCATCCAGCAAGTAGAAAAGTTGGTCTTGGCCAATCGGCGAGGTCGATATGGAGAATCTCGAAAAATGATAGATAAAACCGATCAAATTCAAGCAAGCTTTCTATTTGTAGAATATTTGCGTCCGCCTAACCTGTACCTGAATCGAAGGCGAAGGCAGAAGATTCATGGATTCTCGGCCCGTGTTGGTCTACACGGATGGACGACCGGAGTGTGAGCGGGCGCTGGCCATCGCCGCCTCACTGGCGAAGCGAACCGGCGGCGGGGCCCATGCGCTGCGCGTCCACGAGCCGCCCCTGCGCATGTCCGAGCTCGACGTGGAGCTCGATGAGGCCATCACGAACAGCCAGCTCGAAGAGCTCGAGCGTCTGCGCTCGCTGGCCAGGGGCCTGGGTGTGGGAGCTGGTGTCGAAGCTCGAACGGGGCGGCCCTTCGAAGAGATCATCCTAGCCTGTCAGCGAGAAGGCTGCGCTCTCGTCGTCAAGGTCGCGATGGGGAGGAGCCGGCTCGCGTGGCCTCTGCTCGGAAGCACTCCCCTCCACCTGATCAGGAGTCGTCCCGTACCCGTGTGGTTGGTCGGCGAGCGTCCGGAGCCGGTCCCGCGCCGCATCATGGCGCTGCTCGCCAGCGATCCCGCCTCGGATGAGTGTCGAGCGCCCGCCCGGAGGGTCCTGGAAGTTGCGTGCTCGTTCGCGGAGTCGACCGGCGCGAAGCTCACCGTCCTCATTCGAGGGGAGGCGGAGGAGGTCATCGACCGGCTCGAAACATCGATGGTCGCGATGAAGCCGGACGGCTTCGTCTCCCCGCTGGCTGCCGCCTGGGCGCTGGACCCATTCGATGCGAGATGAGGAGCCGCGGCTGCGGCGCATACCGCCGCATCAGGCTGGCTGGACAGGGCGGCTACAGGACCTGCTCGAATCGGAGCGCTTCCAGCAGGCCATCACCGCGTTGGTCGTCACCAACGCGATCGTGCTAGGCCTCGAGACGAGCCGTACCGCCATGGAGCACGCGGGCGGCCTGCTGAGGACCCTGGACTGCCTGATCCTGTCCATCTTCGTGTTGGAGCTGGCGCTGAAGCTCGTAGTCTACCGGGCGCGCTTCCACCACGATCCCTGGAATGTCTTCGACTTCACAGTCGTCGGCATCGCCCTGGTGCCAACGACCGGGGGCTTGTCCGTGCTACGGGCCCTGCGCGTCCTTCGCGCGCTGCGGCTGGTCTCGGCGGTCCCGTCGATGCGTCGGGTGGTGGGCGCGCTGTTGCACGCCATCCCCGGCATGGGGTCCATCGTCGCGCTGCTCGCGGTCATCTTCTACGTCTTCGCCGTGATGGCTACCAAGTTGTTTGGCGAGGCCTTCCCGGGCTGGTTCGGGAGTGTCGGCCTTTCCGCCTACACGCTGTTCCAGATCATGACCCTCGAGAGCTGGTCCATGGGCATCGTACGGCCGGTCATGGGCGTCTACCCGTTGGCGTGGCTGTTCTTCGTGCCCTTCATCGTCCTGACGGCCTTCACCGTGCTCAATCTGTTCATCGGCATCATCGTCGATGCCATGCAGAGCCAGCACGAGGTGGAACGGCAGGTGGAGACCGACGCGCGCCGCGCGCTGGATCAGCAGAGCTCCAACGACCGAGCCATGATCCTCGAGGAGGTGCGAGCGCTGCGGGCCGAGATCGCGGGGCTGAGGCGTGGGCGGGACTAGGCCTGCCGGCCGAACCGCTCGCCCATGCGCACTGGGCATCCTCCAGAGCATCCCGCGGCGATCCGATGCCGTCGCCGCGCCGAGGTGGAGGAGGCTGGATTCGGGAGCGTGCGAAAGCTCTCGAAATACGCCGGGACCATGCAGGTCGTCGAGGGGAGAGCCTGAGGGGAACCGGGGTTCCCGTGGGCAGCGCGCGCTACGCCTCCTGCTCCTCCGGACAGCGGTGCACCTCGACGGTCAGGTGGACCAGATCCGCTCGTCTCGACAAGAGGGCCTTGTAGTGGTCGGGCGCGCGCGGCTCGTGGCTCACCACCGACACGAGTGCGGCGAGGTGGCTCGGCCCCACACGCCAGATGTGGAGGTCGGCGACGCGATCGTCGCTGTCGGCCTCGATCAGTGATCGGATCTCCTCGCGCTGCTCCACTTCGATCTCGCCGTCCAGCAAGACGGCACTCGTCTGTCGGAGGAGCCCGATCGACCAGCGCGCGATCACCACCGAGCCCACGATCCCCATGACCGGGTCCATCCACATCCAGCCGAGGAACTTCCCTGCACTGAGGGCCACGATCGCCAGCACGGAAGTGAGGGCGTCCGCCAGGACGTGGAGGTACGCCGCTCGAAGGTTGTGGTCGTGGTGGTGATGGTGGCTCTCGGACTGCTCATGCCCGTGGTGGCCGTCGCTGAGGATGAGTGCGCTGGCGAGGTTCACGACCAGGCCGACCGCCGCCACGCCGATGGCGTAGTCGAAGCGGATGACGACGGGCTCCGTCAATCGCCACGCGGACTCGGCGAACACCAGGAGCGCCACGATGGCGAGGGCCACGGCGCTGGCGAAACCGCCCAGGGAGCCCACCTTGCCCGTCCCGAAGCTGTAGCGCGAATCCTCGGCGTGGCGCCGCATGTACATGTACGCGAAGGCCGTGACACTCAGGGCCGCCGCATGCGTCCCCATGTGCCAGCCGTCGGCGAGCAGGGCCATCGAGCCGAAGGCCCAGCCCGCGGTGATCTCGATGATCATCATTACCACGGTCAGCGCGATCACCCAGCGAGTGCGAAACTCCCCTCTCGACACGGTCTGTGTGCCGAACGTGTGATCGTGCTCCCAGCGGTGCATTTCTGCGTCGTGCATCGTCTTCCCGGTGAGCAGGATAGCTCAGCAGGATCCGGTGGTTGACGGGGACGACGGGATGCGAGGCGACCAGCCGCGGCCGGAAGTCCCGGGAAACGCCAGGGTCCCCTCCCGCATCGGCGTCAACCGCCGGAGCGGCGACGGGGCACGCGCCTCAATGGAAAGTGATGAAGTACGCCGCGGAGAGGGCGTTGACGCCGACGAACCCGGCCGGCACGGCCCAGCGGCAGGTGCGATCGAGGCGGTCTCCGAGCCGACGGCGACCCGACTGGTCCAGGTTGGAGACGACGAGGTTCACGATCACTCCGACCGCGAGTACCAGGTACGTCGAGTAGAGGAATCCGCTCATCAGCGTGAAGTAGGCGATCCCGGGCATCCGGTCGGAGACGATGATCTGGTAGGCGACGACACTCAGGATTCCGATGAAGGAGATGTCCATCCGGTCGCCGAGCGACTCCCGGTCCATCCAGAATACGGAGAACGTGAGGGCGACCAGGAACGTGAGCGGCAGGACGACGACCAGGAACATGTGTGCAGGGCGACGCGCCATGTCGAGCGTGACGACGATCTGGGAGAGGGCGCCGTCGTGTCCGTCCTCGTAGACGGGTTCGTACTCGTGAGCTGCGACCCGCAGGCCCCGCAGCTCCCATTGCGCGATGTTCACCCCCTGCTCGGCGCCTCCGGTGGTCTCCGGGTCGGGGACGAGCACGACGCGGTCCTGGCCGAAGCCCAGCACCTCGAAGACGGCGTCGAAGCCCTGGCGGTCGAAGGGGAAGCGGCGCAGCGCCATCGGCATCTCGGCCACGGCGTGGATCTCCGTGAGCAGCGTCGCGGCGCCGTCCGGTGCGATGCGTAGCAGCACGGCCTGGGATTCGAAGCCCCCCGACTCGTTGGCGAGGATCAGCTGTGGCCACCAGCCGTTGAAGACCTCGGTGAACTGGTAGTCGCCCTGGTACGTGCGCTCGCGGACGCCGGCCTGGCTCGGTTCGAAGGCCTGGCGCGGGTCCCGCCACCTGAGTGTGAGGATCGCCTCGAACTCGAAGGTCTCGCTCCGCTCGTCGACGTAGTTCACTTCGCTCAGGACGAAGCCGACCGAGACCTTCACGGGGCCGTCCGCGGCCGGCGGGTCCAGCAGGTACGGTTCGGCCCGCGCCGCAGCAGTGGCGGCGATGAGCGCGATCGAGGTGCAGACCAGGGCGCCGAGCCGTGAACGCATGCGTTCCGGGATTCTCTCACAATCCCGGGGGTTCACAATCCGTGAGCTGGGGGATGGGAGGCTTCGGGCCTCGCAGCCGATAGAGTCCCCCAACACGCGATCTGGGAGAGACCGAGATGTCAGAAGACGGAGATGCGCGCCCCTGGGAGCGAATCCAGGAGCTTACCGAGCTGGGCGATCGCGAGGCGCTGGAGGCCGCGGTCGAGGAGCTCCCGCCCGGCGAGGCCGCACGCGTCGTTTCCCGGTTGGAGTCGGAGATCCAGTCGCGGTTGCTGGCGATCCTCGACCCGGAGATCGCCGCAGAGCTGGTGGAGCTCATTCCCGAGGCTCAGGCGGCCTCCCTGATCGAGCAGCTCTCCCCCGAAGATGCGGCTCCGATCGTGGCCGAGATGTCCAGCGACGAGCAGGCCGACCTGATCGGCGCGCTCGAGGAGTCGGACGCCGAGGCGCTGCTCGCGGCGATGGATCCGGAGGCCGCCTCCGACGCGCGGCTCCTCGCCAGCTATCCCTCAGACGTCGCGGGCGGCTTGATGGTCACCGAGTATCTGGCCTATCCGATCTCGGCCTGCGTCGCGGATGTGTTGGCGGACATGCGCGAGCATGCGGAGCGATACGCGGGCTACGAGGTCCAGTACGCCTACGTCCTCGACGAGGGCTCGCCGCGGGGCGTGCTCCGCCTGCGCGACCTGCTGCTGGCCCCCGGCTCGCGGCGCGTGGAAGAGCTGATGGTGCGCGACCCGCTGACCGTCCCCGACGATATGTCGGTGGATGGACTGGCCGACTTCTTCGACGCCCATGACTTCTTCGGCGTGCCCGTGGTAGACGAGGCGTCGGCGCTGGTCGGCATCGTGCGCCGGCACGATGTGGAGGAGGCCCTCGCGGAGCGTCACGGTGCGGACTACCTCAAGTCACAGGGCATCGTCGGTGGTGAGGAGCTCCGCACCATGTCGATGCTGACCCGCTCGAGGCGCCGGCTCTCCTGGCTCAGCATCAACGTGGTGCTGAACGTCATCGCAGCGGGGGTCATCGCGGTCTACCAGGACACCTTGTCCTCGGTGATCGCCCTGGCCGTGTTCCTCCCGATCATCTCGGACATGAGCGGCTGCTCCGGAAACCAGGCCGTCGCCGTCAGCATGCGAGAGCTGGCCCTCGGCCTGGTCAAGCCGGTGGATGCCATGCGCGTCTGGGGCAAGGAGCTGGGTGTGGGGCTGCTGAATGGTCTCGTGCTGGGCGGCCTCATCGCCGCGGCGGCTCTGGCCTGGCAGGGAAACCCCTATCTGGGCCTCGTGGCGGGCGGGGCACTGGCGGTCAACACCGTCGTGGCGGTCTCCATCGGCGGCACGGTGCCGCTGCTGCTGAAGCGGCTGGGAGTGGATCCGGCGCTGGCCTCCGGACCGATCCTCACGACCGTGACGGACATGTGCGGGTTCTTCCTGCTGCTGAGCTTCGCCACACTGATGCTGCCCCGCCTCGCCTCGGCTTGAGGGCGGATGGGGAGCGCCGCCGCCGGGCTCGTCTCAGCGGCGCGCCGGGGCTTCGTCGGCGGGCCGCATCTGCACGCCCACGGCCACGGTCTGGAGTCCGCCACCGAGCGTGACGCCCTGGAGGGGGCTCACGTCGTCGTAGTCCCGGCCCCAGCCGAGCACGAGGTGGCGGTCGTTGGGAAGCATGGCGTTGGTGGGGTCGAAGTCTACCCAGCCGGCGCTCGGGCAGAAGACCGAGACCCAGGCGTGGGAGGCGTCGGCTCCGACGAGGTCCGGGGGCTCGCCCTTCGCGTCCGGCGCCGACGGCGCGAGGTCGCTCGCGCCCGGGACTTCGGGCTTCGGGTTGGCGCTGCGGATGTAGCCGCTCACGTAGCGCGCGGCGATGCCGAGGCTCCGCAGGGCGCCGCTCATCACCTGCGCGAAGTCCTGGCAGACGCCGTGCCGCTCGGCGAGCACCTCGTGAATGGGCGTGGCGAGGGTGGTGGCTTCGGGGTCGTAGCGGAAGTCGCGATGAATGCGGTGGCAGAGGTCGTCTGTCGCCTCCAGCAGCGGGCGGCCGGGCGCGAAGCTCGGGCGCGCGTAGTCGGCGAGCTCTGCGCTGGTGGGGACGAAGGGCGAGTCGAATACGTACTCGTAGGCCGCGAGGGTGCGTGCGTCGGGGGCGGCGCGCAGGGTCTCGACGACCTGCTCCCAGGCGGGCGACGTCGAGAGCTCGATGAGATCTCGCGGCTCGACCTGGACGTGGCTCTCGGCGAGCACGCGCAGGCGATCGTGGGGCTCGGTGACGATGAAGAAGACGGCGGGGTTGCCGAAGTAGTCGTCGAAGTGGCGCAGGCTGCTGGGCTCGGGCTCGATCCGGAGCTGCAGCTCCTCGAGGCGCTGGGTATCGCACGCACGCGGCAGCAGGTGAGCCACATTGTGCGAGACGGAGACGCTGTGCGAGTACGAATAGACGGTCTCGTGCTGCACGCGGTAGGCGATCACGGGGTCGACCTCACACCGGCGGGCTCGCGCTTCGGCAGGGCATGGCTCAGGTACGCGTGGCCGAGCGCCTCGGCCAGCCGAGGCAGACCCGCCCACAGCTCGTCGAGGAGCGCCGCGAGGTGGGGACGGCGCCCATCCGACAGCTCGGCGAGGCTCTCGAGCGGCGTCGAGCGCAGGAGATCGACGAGCCGCTCCGCCTCTTCACGCGGTGCCCGCGAGAGCTGGGAGAAGCGCTGCTGCAGACTCACGAGCTGGAACGCGACCGAGCGCGGATTCACCTCGTCGAGCAGCAGCAGGTCGATCAGCAGCTTGGGCTGGACGGACGTCTGGTAGCGCGAGCGGTAGGTCATGGCCGAATCGGCGATCTCGAGCAGGCTCTCGAGCCGACGCGAGTCGCGATTCGTCCGCTCGATGAGTCCGTGGCGCAGGAGACCGGCCACCTGCACGCCGCGCTCGACGCGTCGCCCGATGTCCAGGAACTGCCAGCCGAGCTCGCGGGTCATGCTCTCCATCACCAGGCCGGTGAAGGCGGCGAGCTGCGTGAGCGCGTCGTCGAGCAGGTCGATGGTGCGGCTCACGCGCAGCGCCGGGTGATGCTCGGCGGGTGTGAAATCCTTCTCGAGGCGCGAGAGCGCACGCCAGGCGTCGTTCGAGATGCGGTCGCGCAGTCTCCAGGCGAGCTGGTGCAGACCGGCGACGTTCGTGCCGAGTGAGCCCATCGCCTCGCGGTCGAAGAGCGCGGCCAGGATCTGCTCGTCTTCGTTGCCTCGCACCAGCTCGTCGTCGTCCCCGATCCAGCCGAGGCGCTGGAGCAGCAGCACGGGGTCGGGCGTGCGCGCCCTGGCGTTGCGGATGGGCTCCTCGGCGAGCCGGCGCAGGGCGCAGCGGAAGCTGCGAGCGCCGGCCTCGACGCGCTCGCTCATCCGTCCGAGCCAGAGCAGGTCGTCGGCCACACGGCTCGTGAGCACGAAGCTGGTGCGGCTCACGTCCTGGGAGCTGCCTGCGTCGCTCTGCAGGCTCACATAGGGCACCGGTCGGTCCGAGAGGACCCAGGTGTCCTTCGATCCCCCCCCACGCTGGCTCGACACGACGAGCGAGTCGGCCTCGGAAGAGACGCGCGTGAGCCCGCCGGGCATCAGGGCGTAGCTGCCCCGGCTGGCGACTGCGTAGACGCGGAGCACCAGATGCCGGGGGGCGGTGCCGCCCTCGACGGCCGTGGGCACGGTCGAGAGGGCGACGCGCTCCTGTGCCACGTAGCGGTGCGGCGCGGCGTCGATCGCGCGCTGGAGCGTCTCGCGCTGCTGCTGCGACAGCTCGCCGCCGAAGAGCACCTCGCGCGCTTCGCCGGGCCCCGCGAAGGTGGGCTTCACGACCAGGGTCTCGAGGTTCTGGCGCACGTACTCGCGCTCGCGCGGCTGGCCG
>Ga0209536_100005522_pt1 | contig 19601 bp, 18 predicted proteins | sample DeeMarSeWOR28_12_FD_187461 | JGI IMG/M metagenome (GOLD analysis project Ga0209536, IMG submission 187461) | Marine sediment microbial communities from White Oak River estuary, North Carolina - WOR-2-8_12 (SPAdes) (version 2) | ecosystem: Environmental > Aquatic > Marine > Intertidal zone >...
GAAGTACTGTTCCACCTCTCCTACAATCTCCACACCGGCATGATCTCCCAGGTCGGAGTAAATCATTTCTCCGCGCCGGTTTTTCAATTCGACCCGCACTCCGGCCATCATACTCTCCCTGATGTCACGCTCCATGATCCCGTGCCTGGGCGCTTTCAGGACCACACCTTCTTCCAGTGTGGCATTCACTTCCAGCCTGTAACTGCGGTTCAGAATGGAGATGGAGACCGCTTCATCCGAAACTTCGAGTCGTTCCAACCGGGAACGGTTGTAAGTGGCGAACCGGTATAATTTTCCATCAGCCAGGAGGAAGCAGAGAAATCCGGGGAAGAATCCCCTGAGCCACGGGATCCTGGCCAGGCTGATCATGAATGAAGCCTGCCGATCGCCTGAGAAATGGTTGGACTGGATCCATATCCAGTCAGACGGCATGCTTCTTCCCCAATCCTTCTCGATGTATCCTTTTCCACCTCCAAAGTCAACCTCCGATCCGTTGATGCTCAGCGTGCCGGAGAGCTGGTGCTGCATGGAAACCACACCGTGATAGCATTCCATGAACGGTACATAACCATACCATCCCATGATACCCGGAGAGATCAGACTCACGGGAAACCGGTGCGTTCCAGACAGCTTCAGCCTGCCCTGCAATGCAAGTTCCCCGGAAAGGAGTTCCAGTGAGACCCCGCTGCCTGTAAAGCGGTTTGCCCCAACCTCAATCATCCACTCCCTCCTGCTGTAGCCAAACGCCTCCAGGGGGTACCTGAAATAGGAGGAGGTCCCGCTCTTTGCATCGATGACCTGCACAAATGAATGGCTGTCGGCGGAAAATGAAACACCCGGAATAACGGACCAGATCTGGGCTCCGTCGGCATCCACAAATTTGAAATACCATCCTTCGAAGTATCGATCGGGACGCTTTTTCCCCTGGTATACCTCGGGCCGGAATTTTCTGGGCAGAACGTAGTTGAATTTCACAGAGAGTATAACGCGCGGTAGTTTGAGTTGTTCATCATCCGGATTTACCTGTTCCTTTCATGGTGAGTTGGATCCTGTTCCGGTTCAGATCCACATCGAGCACACGCACCTTCACATGCTGGTGTATTTTGACAATGTCGTTGGGATCCCTTACAAACCTGTCTGCCATCTGGGAGATGTGAACCAGCCCATCCTGTTTTACCCCCACATCCACAAAGGCACCGAATTTGGTAATGTTGGTAACAATGCCGGGAAGCTCCATCCCCGGTTTCAGGTCCTCGGGGCTGTGCACTCCCTGGTCAAACTCAAAAACCTCGATCCTGTCCCTGGGATCACGTCCGGGTTTGGTGAGCTCCTCCAGGATATCCCGGAGGGTAGGAAGTCCGATAGCGCTGGTTACATACTTTTCCGGTTCGATCCTGGAGAGCAGGGATTCATTACCTGGCAGATCCTTTACCTCCACACCCAGGTCGGCTGCCATTTTTTCCACAATATGGTAGCTTTCCGGATGAACAGCAGAATTGTCAAGCGGATTTTCAGCACCTTCGATCCGGAGAAACCCTGCGCATTGTTCAAATCCTTTGTCTCCCATCCGCGGCACCTTCCGCAATTCCTCACGGGAGGAAAAACCCCCTGATTTTGTTCTGAACTCCACCACATTCCCTGCCAGGACAGGGCCGAGCCCACTCACATAGGTGAGCAGGTGTTTACTGGCCGTATTTAACTGTACACCAACCAGATTCACGCAACTTTCAACCACCTCATCCAGTCCCTTCTTCAACCTGCCCTGATCCACGTCATGCTGGTATTGGCCCACCCCGATCGATTTGGGGTCAATCTTTACCAGTTCGGCCAGGGGATCCATTAGCCGACGGCCGATGGAAACGGCACCCCTCACTGTCACATCATAATCGGGAAATTCTTCGCGGGCAATTTTTGAGGCAGAATAGATGGATGCCCCGGATTCATTCACCACATATACTTCCATATCGCGGGGAAAGCGGATCAGGCGGATGAACCGTTCCGTTTCCCTGCTGGCGGTTCCGTTCCCAATGGCGATCGCCTCGGTCTGGTACTGCTGCACAAGTGAAGATATTTTTCTGGTAGCGCCTGCCCTGTCAGCCTGCGGCGGATGTGGAAAAATAGTCTCATTGTGCAGGAGGTTCCCCCGCTCATCCAGGCAAACCACTTTACACCCTGTCCTGAAACCGGGATCAATGGCCATCACCCGTTTCTCCCCCAGTGGAGCCGCCAGCATCAACTGCCTCAGGTTTGTGGCGAACACCCTGATCGCTTCTGCATCAGCTTTATCCTTGTGCAACCCTTTGTATTCGTTCTCAATGGAAGGTTGCATCAGCCTTTTATAGGCATCCGATACCGCCTCTTTCACCTGTTCACCTGCCTCATTCCCGCTCCTGATAAACTGTTTGTTCAAGGACTCCAGTACGCGCTGAGAATCAGGCTCCACCGTGATTTTCAGAAATCCTTCCTGCTCTCCCCTCCGCATGGCCAGAATGCGGTGTCCGGGACATTTTCTCAGGGGTTCATGAAAATCGAAGTAATCTGAAAACTTGATCCCGTCCCCTTCCTTTCCCTTCGCCACCCTGGCGTATATCACCGCGCCCCTGTCAAAATGGTGGCGCACTGTTTTCCTTGCCCGCTGGTTCTCGTTGATCCACTCCGCCATGATATCCCTCGCCCCCTGCAATGCATCCTCCACGGTCGCCACATCGTCGGAGAGGAACCTGGCTGCAGCCTCCTCCACACTTACCTCCTTCTGCTTCATCAACATACCGGCCAGGGGCTCCAGTCCTTTTTCCCGGGCCACGGTCGCCCTTGTTTTCCTCTTCGGTTTATAGGGCAGGTAGAGGTCCTCCAGTTCGACCGGATCCAGGCAGTGTTCGATCTGATCTTTCAATTCCCCGGAAAGCTGTCCCTGTTCTTCGATGGTTTTGAGGATATAGCTTTTGCGCTTCTCCAGCTCTTTGATCTTGTTGAGTTCATCCCGGATCTCGGTGATCTTCACCTCGTCGAGGCTTCCGGTATGCTCTTTCCGATACCGGCTGATGAACGGGATGGTTGCACCCTCTTCCAGTAACTCAATGGTATTTTTAACCTGCCTGACAGGGATCCCTGTGATCCCTGATATAACCTCTTCGAATACGATCATGGCACCTGGATTGGTAAAAACAAAATAAAGTAACTAATAAAAAACTATTTTTGTATGAAAAGTGTTCCCATGGGCCAACATCTGATCATCCCTTCCATTCTGACCGCCAATTTCCTTCGCCTGGAGCAGGAGATTGAAATGCTGAACCGTTCAGAAGCCGATCTGATCCACCTGGATATCATGGACGGGGTGTTTGTGCCCAACCTCACTTTTGGCTTTCCGGTGATCCGTCAGATCAAATCCATTGCCAGAAAACCGCTGGATGTCCACCTGATGATACAGGAGCCCGACCGCTACCTGAAGGATTACCGTGAAGCAGGAGCCGACTGGCTCACCGTACACTACGAAACCTGTCCGCACCTGCACCGCACCATTCAGGAGATCAGTGAGTTGGGGATGAAGCCGGCGGTTTGTGTCAATCCCCACACCGATGTGGGATTGCTGGAGCCGGTGCTTCCCGACCTGAACATGGTACTGGTTATGACGGTCAATCCCGGATTCGGCGGTCAGACCTTCATTGAGGGCTCCTACAACAAAATAAGGAAGCTGAAGGAGATGATCCTGAAAGCGGGGGCCCGGACACTTATCCAGATCGACGGAGGTGTTACCGAATCCAATATCGGGTCGCTGATTGATGCGGGAGTCGATGTGTTTGTGGTTGGTCACACCGTATTTTCAGCGGAGGATCCGCTGCAGGTCATTTCCAACTTAAAACACCAACCCTAGCATATGTATCCCCCAAGGAAAAAGCGAGATTACCGGAGCCTCTGGCTGATCAGTATGGCCCTGATAGCCATAGGCATTGTTTTCACCATCAACCTGGCCATTATCCGGCCGGCAGGTTATGTCCTTCTCGGCATCGGGGGAGTCGGACTCCTGTGGAGCCTCCGAAACATGGATAAATGGAAAGATGATCAGGACGGGAAGGATCCCCCAAGACAATTCCGCTGATCATTCCTTTCCCTCCAGGTAATCCGCCAGGTAGCCGTAGGCATCGGTCAGTTTCCCCTCTTTTACAATGGTGGCACGCTGAATCATACCGGTTTCCCTTTCTCCGATCAATTCAGGGATCACATGGCTGAGCAGGGCTTCCCCAAAATCGCCCGATGCATCCCTGGGCAATTCCCCGGGCAGGTTATCAACCGCCATCACAGTGATGGAACCACTTTCGAAGGGATCTGATTCCATCCCTTTCCCGGGATCGTAACCGTAGAATGGTTCTGCGATGGTGGAAGCCCTGATGGTAGAAGCAATGGGCCCATCGATGTCACAACTGATATCGGCGATCGTCCGGATGGGATTGGCCGGATCAGCCAGCTGCCGGCGGGTGAGCATCACCGGAGACCGGGGATCCCAGAAGTGGCAGGCGATCAGCATGTCAGTTTTACCGGTGAAGGGCCCGATGTTGTTCTCATATTCCTGGGGATGGGCCACGAAATGTTCGAAGCTGAAAGATCCTCCCCCCTTCCGCCTGGTATAGTGCCACGGATCGAGCCGCGTAAATACCGGGTGCGGGGCCTCCTCTTTCAGGTAAGCCTCCGGGGTCACCTCACTCACGCCTGCCGCGCGCAATACTTCCAGTGCACCTCCTGCCACACGGCCGCCTCCGGTCACCAGTATCCTCAAAGGATCCAGCCGTGCACGCCCGGTCTCCTCCATCAACTCCCTCAGGTCGGTGCAGTGTGAGGCCGGCTTCAGGGTGAACAGTCCGCTTCTTAATCCATATCCCCTCAGTCCGTTGTATGCACCGACAATCCCTGCCCAACGTCCGAATGCCACCACCCTTTCCCGGTTCTCACCGGTCAGGTATTCATAGTCGATAAGCTTGATACCCTGCCGGACCACAGCCTGAAGCAGTCCCCTGTTGTAGGGTTGTTTTTTTGCCGTATGTGAAAAGAAGAGGTAGGTTTTCCGGTCCATGAGTGTGGCGATTTCCACCTCCTTTACCCCCATCAGTATCTGGCAGTCAGAGAGCTCTTCACTGAGCCGGACCCCCTCCTGCAGGTACTCTTCATTGCTGAAACAGCGGTAATCCGACGGTTGAACCCGGATCTCCAGCCGGGGATGGCGTTCCGTCAGTTCCCTGCACTGGGCAGGAGTCAGGGGTACCCTCCTGTCCGGTGGATTTTTTGTTTCCCGAAGAATCCCGATGGTGATTGGGTGATCCGAATCTCTATGATGTGGTTTCATTGCCGGAAAAATTTAGGGTATGAGCCAGCGAATTTAACAGATATGCAGCTTCATTGTATATAACTTCGTATGCTATGCAAAATCATCCCGCTGCATCAGCCACGCGGTCATGGTCAGCTGAGCGTCCAGGATCGAAAGGTACCCCTGTTCAACAGGATATTCCTCTGTTTGCAGTCCGGATTGTTTCAGGTAGGCAACAAATCCCTCGTTAAGCATCCTCCCTGCCCGAAGCGGGAATTCATACAGGTCGGCGAAGCGCCGTTCATCACCGGGATGCGCATGTTGCTTCATGCATGTCTCCACCGAGGCGGAGAGGTATATCCTGCAGGCCATCGGCCTGGCTTCATAGATGGCACAGCTCCCCTCACGTAAAAAGGGGCAGGGTGACCTTACCAGCAGTTGTTCCTTCAGTGGTTTTCCCGTGGTCATGCCTGCTTTGGCCCGTGCTTTTTCAACGAAATCTTCCTGCAGGGTTTCCTCTCCCAGCTGCTCAATGAATTGACGGATGAACAGGAATTCGTGGGTTACGCCGAATACCAGCTGATGACAGCACCAGGAGCATCCCTTTTTGCAGGAGGCGGGGCGGCCCTCCGCAGATGTCCTGGAGAGAAACGATCCGAGCAGCTCATCCGTGACCTGATACAACCGTGCAATCGCTTCTTTAATATTAGATTCAGTGAGCTCATCCTCCAGGTACCGGGCCGCCATGTGGTATCCGTCCCTGTAAAAGATGCGCTCGATCTCCTTATAATCCATCTTCGTTTTGTATCGGGAAAGCAATCAGGGTTCTCCATTTAGCAGGATCCGGTTCCGAACCAGCATCTGTCAGGTAAAACTCAAAGGCCTGCCCGGTTACACGCAAGGAATGCGCTTCGATATATTTCTCCATTTCAGTGTAGGATGTGGTGAACTCCTCATAGGGTCCGGTATGCATGGCCTGAACAACTTTCATCGCAGCAAAAAATGTGGGATGAACCAAATCTGTATCTCCTCCCGGCTTTGCAACCGGGATACCTGCCACATAATTGGAATGCCCCGTGGTTTCATCATAGTCCAGGTAATGTACAAACGGAGGCCCCGACATCTGGAGATTTTGCTTCCCGATCTCAGCCATGATCAAACCGTAAAGCCTGCCAAGCTCCTGGCCAATGGTCTCCATCGTTCCGTTCCCTTCGGCGGTCATGGCCACGATGGCATCCTGTTCTTCGACGGAGATGGGACCCAGGTGACTTTTTTCCTGTGCCACCAGGATGACCGGCATACAGGAAAGAATGAGAATTGGAAGTAGTTTTTTCATTGTTTCGTAGTTTTTCAGGTTCATTGTAACTGCAAAAGTAAACTTGGGACCTTTTAAATCAGTGCTTTAACAGCATGGCGGTCGTACTTAAAAGAAGTATTCCTGGGGATTTCATCCAGTGTCACGATGCGCTTTGGGATCTCGTACCTGGTTAAGTATTTCCCCAGGGAGTTCTTCCACGCTGTGACCGGAGGATCCGGATCTGAACATTCTACTACCAGAACCAGCCGCTCTCCCAACCTGGGATCGTGTTCTGAGATCACAAGGCAGTCATGCCCCAGCGTCTTCCCTATTTTGTTCTCCAACAACTCCGGAATAATCTTTACTCCCCCGCTATTGATTACATGATCGAATCTGCCAAGCCATTGAAAACCATTCCCATCATCGCTGATTTCCACCAGGTCATTTGTGATGACCGGTTCATCCGTTACACCGGGGATGTCCACCACCAGGCATCCCCTGGGATCCATCCCGATCTTTGTGCCGGGAAGCAACCGGAACATGCGATCCGATTTACCTTTTTGGATCTTCCGAACCGCAAAATGGGTATAGGTTTCGGTCATGGCGAAGGTTTCATAGGTATCAACAGAGGTTATTTCTTCCAGTTCCCTGCGCATTACAGGATGGATCTCACCACCTCCCACAAGCAGGGTTGAAACCGAGGAGAGGGCATCTCCGTGCTCCAGGGATTCATAAACCTGAAAAGGAACCATGGCTGCGAACCTGACCGGCACCTTCCACCCCTTAAGCGGACGAGAAGACGGCTCCACCAGCTTCAGATCGAGACCACCAACCAGGGCCCTGACCACCATCATCTTCCCCGCCACATATTGAATGGGCAGGCAGAGCAAAGCCTTCTCACCCGGCAGAAGCCTGAAAAGCTCAAGGGTGCGCCGGGCACTTGACTCCATGGCTTCCTTTTTCAATTTGTGAATCCTGGGATCTCCGGTGGTACCGCTGGTTTTCTGCTCAAATTCCGACACCTCAGGATTCAGCAATCCGTCAATAAACCGGAACAGATGCTGTCTCCACTCTGCCTGAGAAGGGTCATGGGCGGATAGCCTGCAATGCTCCCGCAGGGCCTCCTGGCTGTAGGCGGCTCCTTCAAACATGATGGGTTCCCTGAATTCCATGCCTTAACCCTGTGTCGCATTCATCATTGACAGATCCCATGCCCCCCGGGGATGATACCAGAGGGAACCACCCTCCATCCGAAGCGGTGAGGGCAGGTTATTGCGGTAGATCTTCCCGGTCCCCAATCCCTGAGGGATAGAAGATGATAGACCATAGGTCCACTGTGCAATAGCGCTGAGTCCCACCGAAGACTCAAGAGCTGAGGTTACCCACCATCCGATTCGTCGCTCCCCAGCCAGCCCGATCCATCTCTCTGAATTCAAAAATCCCCCCAGCAGTCCCGGTTTCAATATAAGATAATGTGGCTTCACGGTGTCTAGCAGTCCTGGGCCCTCCCGGTCAGCATCCAGCCCGATCAGCTCTTCATCCAGTGCCACCGGAATGGATGCCTCCCTGCATACCATTCCAAGTCCTTCCCACTTTCCGGGCGCAACGGGCTGCTCCAGGGAATGGATGCCGAAAGCTGCGAATTGCTCCATTTTCTGTAATGCCTCCTCCGGGGTCCACGCTCCGTTGGCATCCAGACGTATTTCCAGCTCCAGGGTTCCGTACCGGGAGCGGATCCAGGAAAGCACCTCAAGCTCCTCTTCCGTTTCCAATGCGCCTACTTTGAGCTTCAGTACCCTGAATCCGGATGCGATTTTCTGCTCGATCTGCTGCTTCATGAATCCTGTATCCCCCATCCAGATCAATCCGTTGATGGGGATTCCCGTGCTGCCCCTGGTAAAATCGGAAGGAAATAAAATCTGTTTGCCACCTCCTTCCAGATCGAGCATCGCACTCTCCAGGGCAAACTGGATACCGGGAAGCGAAGGAAGGGATTGGCCAGGATCCATGAATCCCCTGGATATCAGTTTGCAGATGTGATCCAGCTGGATCTCAATCTCTGCGGGATCCTCCACGCTGAGACCCGGAATGAATGAAACCTCACCGGTCCCCACCACTCCGTCGCTTTGGCGCAATCTGATGAACCAGCATGGTTTCTCCACCATTACACCCCGTGAGGTCCCGGAAGGTCTGTGAAAATAAAGGGGATATCCCGTATATGAAGCTTCCAGCATTTACAAAATGAGTCCGAGTCCGAAAGAGAGTGAAAAAAGGAGTGTGGCCACCGCCAGTTTTTTCAGCTCTTTGTTCAGCTCCACAGGAACCGTGTTGGTAATCACCTCTTTCACATCAGAAGCGAGCAGGGGCATCGGAAGCAGGAATATCAGCTGGAAATAGGATTCAAAGTGAATAACCGTATAGGTCAGCCCCATGAGAAAAGCCATCAAAAGCAGGATGACGTGATAGACCTTGGCCCACGATACACCCATCCTGACCACCAGTGTATTCTTTCCGTTGATGGCATCATTTTCACGGTCCCGAAGGTTGTTCAGGTTGAGAACCCCCACACTCAGCAGGCCGATGGAGGAAGCGGGTAATAAAATGGTCGGATGAAATGATTGTGTATGCAGGTAGTAGGTACCTGCCACCCCCAGGATACCGAAATAGATAAACACCATGATATCGCCGAATCCAAGGTAGCCGTAAGGCCTTTTGCCTATGGTATATTTGATGGCTGCAAATATGGCGGAAAAACCAAGCAGGAAGAAAAGTGCATACAGCAAACTGTTTTCCCCCCGCAAGCCCGACCAGATCAGCATCGATCCCGAAAGGAGGCTCAGCAGCACAAAAACGAAGATCATCCTGCGCATCTGCCTGTGGGTGACCAGCCCCGACTGTGTGACCCTGAGCGGACCGAGTCGCTGCTCATTGTCGGTTCCCTTCCTGGCGTCTCCATAATCGTTGGCCAGGTTTGAAAGTATCTGCAGAAAAAGGGTGGTAAGGGTGCCGAACACAAACACCCCCCACTTGAACCTGTTTTCGGCATATCCCAGAAAACTCCCCAGAATGGTGGCTGAAAGGGCCAGGGGAAGTGTCCTCAGCCGGAATGCTTTGAGCCAGGGATTGGTTGCTGTGATCATAGCACAAAACTAATCAATTTCTTCCAGTTGAGCTGTCAGGGAAGTTTCGGGAACTGGTCCCAGTCCGGTTTGCGTTTTTCCAGAAAGGCATTTTTCCCCTCCTGTGATTCATCGGTCATGTAATAGAGCATGGTGGCATTCCCGGCCAGCTCCTGAATCCCTGCCTGGCCGTCCAGCTCGGCATTCAGTCCGACCTTGATCATCCTGAGTGCTATGGGACTGTGCTGCATGATCTTCCGGCACCACTCCACGGTAACTTCTTCAAGCTCTTCGTGGGGAACCACCTTGTTGACCAATCCCATCTCCAGCGCCTCATCAGCACTGTACTGTTCGCACAGGAACCAAATCTCCCGTGCCTTTTTCTGTCCCACATGCCGTGCCAGGTAAGAGGAACCGAAACCGGCGTCAAAACTGCCCACCTTGGGACCTGTCTGGCCAAAACGTGCCCGGTCAGATGCAATGGAGAGGTCGCAGACCACGTGCAGTACGTGTCCCCCCCCGATGGCATATCCGTTGACCATGGCTATGACCGGTTTGGGGAGGCTCCTGATCTGGCGCTGCACATCCAGAATATTGAGCCGCGGAACCCCATCCTTGCCCACATAACCTGCAAAACTCTTCACATTCTGGTCCCCGCCACTGCAAAACGCCTTATCTCCCGAACCAGTCAGGATGACCACCCGCACATCTGTCATCTCCCTGCACAGTACCAGAGCCTCACTCATCTCCCGCGTGGTATCGGGGGTAAAAGCATTGTAATAACGGGGGCGGTTGATGGTGATTTTCGCGATCCCCTCAAAGAATTCAAACCTGATTTCTTCATAATCCTTTATTTTCTTCCAGTTTCTCTGCTGAGCCATGGGTTATCCGGTTTTATCAAAAAACGATTCAAAGATACGACTATTTTCACTGGCCGTGGTGTCGACCTCCAGGACGGAAAGGGGTGAATCCGGCTGCATCAGTATTCCAAGATTTTCCTTCAATTCCTCCATTCCGGCCACCCTCCTGAATCTCCTGCCGAATGCCTGTGAAAGCATTTCTATGGAAACCGGATGATGTGTGACACTGAATTCCTCGAAAAATTCCATCCGGCTTGGCCCTTCCAGCAACCGGAAGATGCTTCCCCCTCCGTCGTTCAATACTACGATCCGCAGGTTGCCGGGAAACTTCCTGTTCCATAATGCATTGCTGTCGTACACAAAGCTCAGGTCACCCACCAGCAACAGGTGCAGGTCATCTTTTACCATGGCGCTTCCAACTGCCGTTGAGACAGACCCGTCGATCCCGGAAGTACCCCGGTTGGAATGATAGGTGATGTCATCGCGCAGGGGCACGAGCTGGGAATACCGGATGGTTGTGCTGTTTCCCAGGTGGAGAACAGTGTCGCGCGGTATTTCCTGAATAATTTCCCTGATCACGGTCAGGTTGCAGAACGGGAAACCAACCATTGCCTGATCAGCCTTCTCCATGACCCTTTTCTCCAACCTCTTCCAGGACTGCAGGTATGAATCGCCGGGAAGCCCGGGCTGCTTCTCTTGCCAGCGCAGGAGATCCCGGACGGTGAGCGAAGGATCCTGTCCGTGAACCAGGCTGGTGATATCCGGATCCGACTGTATGAAATTTTTTAATTTTTTGGAAACCACCTGTCCGCCCAGCCCGATGACGAGGTCGGGTTTCAGAATCTCCAGTTCCTCCTGACCGGCGCCCGACAGGATGACCTCCGGATGATGCACAAACTCCTTTGATGGAAGGTTTGCAATATTTTCAGCAACAATCACAACCTGGTGATTTTTCGCCAGCCTTAGCAGGTTCGCGGATGTTTGCGAATCATATTTTCCGGCCCCTGCAAGCAGCAATATTTTCTGATGGGATCCCAGCAGAAGGGATTCAGCCCGGGGCTCCCGGATGGTCCCCGCATCCCCGGATTCGGCCCGTTGATTCAGTCCGGGTTCAGGCAGATCCTCGTACAAAGGCTCCAGAAGAGGCACATTGATATGCACCGGACCGGCAGGATGGGCCTTTCCCTCTTCCACCAGGTTCTCCAGATTTACCAGTGCCTGAATGACATCCTGTTCAGTTCTGGGTTCAACTGGCATTTCAAAAAATCCTTTGGTATAGTTGTAAAAGGGTGCCGCCTGATCAATCACCTGGTTATTGAACTGAGGGATGGGCTCGACCGGCCGGTCGGCAGTCAGTATCAGCAGCGGTACCTGCTGGTAATAGGCTTCGGCCACTGCGGGAGCCAGGTTCAGCACCGCAGTGCCGGAAGTGGTCACCACCGCAACAGGCTCATTCAGTGAACTGGCCATGCCCAGCGCAACATATCCTGCAGATCTTTCATCCACAATGCTGTAACACTGAAACGGATCATTGCGGGTGAAAAGCTGAATCAGGGGGGCGTTCCTGCTTCCGGGTGCGATGATTACGTGCCGGATCCCCAACCTTTCAAGCAATGGACCCAGCTCAGCGATATGTTGATTTGGTTTCATGTTTGGGCGCCAGGTCCTTAATGTGGGGAGCGATAATCTTCATCAATGATTCCACTTTCCACTGGGTTTCATCCCATTCATCCACCGGTTCAGAATCGAGGGTAATACCACCACCCACGTAAAGGGAAAGGTACCCGGGGGTAATCTTCAGACACCGCAGGTTCACAAACAGGTCGATCTCCACATCCTGGTTCAACGGACCCAGAAAACCAGTATAGTAATCACGGTCGTGGGGCTCCAGGTTTTTAATGAAGCGGATGGCATCCTCCTTGGGTTGGCCCGCTACAGCGGGGGTGGGATGCATCGCATCCACAAACTCCCAGAGCCTGCCGGTAATTGCATCCAGATCAAATGAGAAATCGGTTCGGATATGAACAAGGTTGCCTGCCTTTTTCACGTAGGGAGAACTGACCCTGTAATCCCTCACCTGAAATGCATGGAGCACATCATGTATGTATCTGGTAACATACTCCTGTTCCAGTACTTCCTTGGCTGTCCACCGGTTAATGTCCATGTGCTTTTCGGCATAAGGCCTGGTGCCCGCCAGTGAAACGGTAGAGAGCTTCCTTTCCCTGAGCCTCAGGAGGGGTTCAGGAGAGGCTCCCAGCCAGAAATGATCCTCACTTTTTAAGAGGTAGACAAATGCATTTGGATGCTTCTGGCAAATCCGCTGGAACAATTTGGGGATAATCGATGTATGGTCGCCCTCAATGACCCTGATCCTTGAAAGTACCGCCTTCTGAAAGGAGCCTGTGGATATGGAAGATTTGATGGCCCTGACCTGATCCAGGTAGGTCTCTTTTCCTGTAACAACAGGATATGCACCGTTCCAGTTGGGCTGAGGACGCGATTTGAGTTCTTCTACCTGAAGCACCTCCTTTGGCGTGATTTCCGCTCCCCGGAGCACCAGGTCGGGTTTGATCAGGAGGTAAGGGTGACCGTTTCTGCTGTCAAAGGGTGCCATAATGAATCCTTTGTGGCTGGCGATCTCCCTGATGGATCGCCGGTTCACATGGCCGGGTGTGGTCTGGATATAGGTGGTGGAGGCCTCCTGCTGGGGAAGGCGAAAGGTGGCAAACGGCAGGTTTTTCGAAATGACAGCTTGGTGGATTTTTAAAAGGGAATCATTCATCGGCTTAGAACAGCATCAAGCTTCCTGTTTTCTTGGTTTAATACTATTAGTAACACGACTGATGGAAATAAGTTTGTCATTTTCATCCCTTATTACCACATCCCAAATATGTTTAAGATCACCCTGCACAATCAGGGTAGCAGTGGCATACAACACTCCTTCCCGGGCCGGAGAAAGATGGTGGCTGTTCACTGCCGATCCCAGTACCACATATTCTTCAGGATCCACCAGCAAAAACGAACCCCCGCTTCCCACAGTTTCTGCCAGTGCAATCAGTGCTCCTCCGTGGACCACCCCCATGGGCTGGTGATGCTGCGGGGTAATCTGCATGGTCGCCTCCAATCTGGAGCTGCTATATCCGGTGAAACGGATACCCAGCAATTCAATGAGGGTACCCCGGCACACTTCGTTCAGTTCTTTTATGGTCATTTCCTTTGGCATTGCAAAGATACAAGTTACATTTTTCCTGCCAGGTAGATGTTCAATTTTGATCCTCCCCGGTTTTCTCGGCAACCACCAGCATCACAGATCCCAGAAAGAGTGGTCTGGAATAGGTTACCCCGAAGCCTGCTCTGCTGAGTATGTCGGTCATCTCGCCGACCGAATAATAATTCCTGGAGGACATGGCCAGGTACCGGTAGGCACCGAAGTTGCCTGAGATCAGCCCGCCAATGTATGGAAGGACCAGGCGCAGATATAGGGTATTCAGGAACCTCCAGAGCGCGTTGTCCGGCCTGCTGCTTTCAAGTAAGGTCAGGTGCCCCCCTTTTCGGAGCACCCTTCTGATCTCCGAAAGGTGTTTTGCAGCATTGGAATTCCGATAGATCAGGTTTCTCATTCCGAAAGTAATTCCTGCCGCGTCGTATTGTTCAGCTTTAAAAGGCATGGCAGCTACATCCCCCCGGACAAAGTCCACAGAAGCAAGGCTTTCATTCTCCAGCAGCCCCCGGTGTTTTAACCTGGCTGCATCCAGCATTTCGTCACTGAAGTCATAACCTGTGAGCGTTACATCCTCTTTTGCCTGTCGCGCCAGTTCAAAAATAAAATCACCGGTTCCCGTACAGATATCGAGCACAGACCGGGGTTGGGTTTCGAGGCAACATTTTGCCGCTGCCTTTCGCCAGGATTTATCGCGGCCGAAGGTAAAAATCCGGTTGACCCTGTCATAGGTACCCACTATGTCCCGGTAGTAGTCCTTCAGGGGATAATCCGATCGGGTTCTGCCCATCTTTCAGAAATCAGGCCTCAAAGGTATTGAAATTTAGGCCATATTCCGATAAGTGAAAAGATCCCTCCTTACAGAAGCGCATGCAAATATTCTGCTACCTCCGTATGCCCCGCCTGCCTGGCAAACGTTTCAGCATTATCGCCGTCCACATCCGTGAGTGCCGGATCCGCTCCGTACTCCAGCAGGACCTTCACCACTTCGAGGTTTCCCTCTGCTGCAGCATGCATCAGCGGAGTGAAGTGTTCTCCTGCATCCACAATGTTGGGATCGGCTCCCTTATCCAATAAGATTTTAACGGTTTCGGGGAAAGGGCCAGTGGCGGCATACAGCAATGCGGTCCTCCCGAGCTGATCCCTGCGGTCAATTTCAGCCCCGTTTGTAAGAAGGAGCAGGACAATGACCGAATGGCCGTTGAATGCCGAAAACATCAATGAAGTATGACCTTCCTGATCAGACAGATCCACATCAATGCCTCCTGCAATCAATTCCTTGGCAAGGTCTGTTTTGCCTTCCAGGGCCGCCTGCCTCAATGCTTCTCCGGAACCTTCCATACTCATGGATGCAGCACCTTCACCGGATACAGTCACATCCGTTTCCTTTTCCGGGACTTTCTGTTTACAAGCTCCCGTAAGCATGCAAACACAGAGGAGAGATAAAATGGGATGCAGGAGGATCTTCTTCATGGCCGGGAGATGAAGTAAAGGCTGAAGTTACAAATTCTATTCAAAGTGAATTATAAAAAAACTATATTCAAACGAAATTGACTCAGATGGAGGGAGCTGGAGGCGGATACCTGTTCCATCGGTCAGTTTCATCCTTGAAATATCGAATGGAAATTCATGAAAGTTGATTACAGAGCCCTAAAGGAAAGATTTTCGTCCATGCTGGTCAGGGTTGGATTTGAATCCTCCAGGGCGGAAATGGTTGCCCGGGTATTTGCAGAAACCACCTTCGATGGGGTTTACTCGCATGGCATCAATCGCTTCCCGCGGTTTATAGGTGATGTGAAAGCAGGAACGGTAGATCCGGTTGCAGTACCCAGACTGATCCGGCGTTCCGGTGCCATGGAACAATGGGACGGACAGAAGGGGCCGGGTATCCTCAATGCCCTTTACTGCACCGAAAGGGCAATAGCACTGGCAAAGAAGTCCGGTATAGGATGCGTGGGTCTTCGAAACACCAATCACTGGATGCGGGGAGGGACCTATGGATGGAAAGCAGCGGAACAGGGACTTATGTTTTTGGGCTGGACCAATACGATACCCAACATGCCGGCGTGGCCGGGGAACGCTGTCTCGCAGGGAAACAATCCTTTTATAGTGGCCATACCACATGAAAAGGCCCCCCTTGTGCTGGATATGGCCATGAGCCAGTATTCGTACGGCAAACTGGAATGGTACCGGAGGAACGGGAAGCAGCTTCCTGAATATGGCGGCTACGATCTGGAAAACAGGCTTACGAAGGATCCGGCTGCGATTCTCGAAAGTGGGAGGATCCTTCCCATCGGTCTGTGGAAAGGAAGCGCGCTTTCACTGGTGCTGGATCTTTCAGCAGCGATCCTTTCAGGAGGCAGCACCTCTTGCCGCATCGGAGAGGGAGCAACAGAGACCGATCTTTCTCAGGTTTACATGGCCGTGGATATCGGGCGGTTCATGGAGCAGGAGAAGATAGACCATCTCATCGAAGAGACCTTACAGTATAATAAAACACGCAATCCCGGTTCAAGGTGCCCGGGACAGCGATCCATGGAAGAGAGAATGGCCAACCGCAAATCCGGGATTGAAGTTCCCGACAGGTTGTGGAAGGAGATCGGTGAGTTGTGAAGTAACGCCGGATCAGAAAAACCTTCTCCTCTCCCCGAACCTGGGATTGACGATGTTGTTGTATATCGATCCGAAGGTGTAGGTAATCCCTATTTCGCCATCCACATTGTAGCTGGTTGCCAGTTCCTGCAACTGCAACAGGATATCGGCCTCGGTCAGTTCACCCTGCGGCAATGAGAGCTGATCATTGATCCTGGCTGCCCTGCCGCGCAACCTGACAGAGAGCCCCTTGAAGATCCGGATGGTAACAAAACCGCTCAGCATCAGCCTGTTTTTAGAAAAATCATGCAGGTAATTGGATCCCTCCAGGGAAATATTGATCGATCCCCACTTTCCCTGAACCTCGTAGGCCAGCTGAAGCTGATGCAGGTACAACATCTCCTCGATCTGCCCGTAAATGGTGGTATCGTTGTACTGGTTGTAGGAACCCCCGATTCCGTAGAGGACCCTGAATTGTCTGTGGGTGGATTCCGAATAGGGAAAGATGTTATACTCCACCGAAGGGAGCACATCCAAGCCTAAGAGGATGTTATTGAATGTGGAGGATACGCCCGAGGTCCTCAGACCTGCGGACCAGTGCTCCCCGAGGCTCTTCACCGCCAAGACATCGAGTCCCTGGATGCTCTTTGTATTGGTATAGAGGGTATCGTCAAAAGTGTATTTCGTACGGGTCAGCCTGTGGTCAAAATCGAATTCCAGCTTCCAGTCATGGGTGATCTTGGTAGCTGAGATGGAACTTCTCAGCGCCAGTTCTTTATAGGATTCTTCCCCTTCAAAATTGGGCTCCGCTTCCAGTTCGAACACCCAGTTGTTCCAGCGGTCAACCACCTCTTCGCCGACCATCTCTTCGGTTGGATTGATAATCACCTCGTCGAAAAGAGGTGTACGCGCCACATAGGGCATCAGTCCCATTTTTATCATCTGGGTGCGCCATATCCTGGTGAAATCCCTGGAATCATCGGGCCTGCTCGAATAAACAAGGGTATCGTTTTTACCGGTGAATTCCTTCTGACCCACAAATGCAAAGGTGTATTTCCGTCCGCCGCTCCCGGTCATTTCGCTTGTTTCCAGAATATAAACCTGTGCCTCCTTGACGTCGCGTACATAATTCACATAGGGGATCTCCTGCCTGATGTAATTGATATCGCAACGGAAACAATCGATGAAAACCCTGACCGCGTCTGCCCTGTTGAGCGCCGTATCCTGCGCCATGATATCTCCCAGTTGGGGAAATGCATCCTGGTCCGGTGAACCATCCGGCTCAGTGGTCTGTTCCTGCAGAGTGGGCTGGTTCCCATACGGTGTCTGAGCGGTAATGGAACACACGAAAAATAATCCCGCCCATAACAGGGTGGATTTCACGATGGTTTGATATGTCATGGTATAGCAACAGTTATCCACAAAGTAAGACTTTGCGCCCGGCCGAAGGTTTAAAACTCATTGGCAAAGTGCGCTGTTCAGGGCAATGATCGCTTTACTGTAGTCCTCCCTTTGTATGACAAACTGCATGTTGACCTGCATCAGCGATTGTGAAACCGCCTCCACATTGATTCCACTTTCATGCAGCGCCGAAGTGGCAGTGGCCAGCGATCCCGGTTTGGCAATGTTGGTTCCCATGGCACAGACGATGGCAGCCTCCCTGACGGTCACCCTGTGGTAAAGGCCTTTCAGTTCGGTGATCAGACCCTCCTCCGCATCCTTTTCCCAGATCACCATGGTGATGCTGTTGGCATTGGTGGCCTTCAGTATGTAGGAAATGCCATACCGCTGCATCACTTTCATCAGGTTCATATCGTATCCCACCTGTCCCACCATGAAGGGATCATGCACTTCGATGGCAGTTACCCGGTTGGTCCCCGAGATGATCTCCACCCTGGATTCCTCCCCGATATAATCCCTGGAGATCAGTGTACCCGGATGATCGGGCTCGAAAGTGTTTTTGATGCGTATGTTGATACCAGCAACCTCCAGCGGTTTACTGGCTTTGGGATGAATGGCTTCCATCCCGATATCCGCAAGCTGGTCCGCCACATTGAAGTTGGTGGCTCCCACCGGCTTGGAATGCTCCACCCCCACAATGGTAGGATCGGCGCTGGAAAGGTGGTACTCCTTGTGGATCACCGCTTCAGCAGCTTTGACCTCCACAGCAATTTTACTGAAGGTCACTTCGGAATAGCCCCTGTCAAACTCCCGCATGATTCCCTCTGTACCTTTGGTGTAGCCGGTTACCACGGGTATGGTCCGGCTGCAGTCCAGCCCCTTGAAGGCCCGGTGGATCCGTTCATCGATGGTCAGAAATTCAGCATCGTGGAAGCCGCACAGGTCCACAAATGTGGCATCTATTCCATGGTTGGAAATAATGTTTGCTGAATTGAATGCAGAATGGGCTTCCCCGATGGAAGCCAGTATCTCCCTGGCTGCCAGCAATATGTTCTGTTTATTTATGTAGCCTGAAGCGAGCACCTCGCCGAGGCTGAGCAGGTAGTTCTTCGACTGCTCGATTCTCTCCGAGATAAATTCATCTGCCAGCTTCCTATCCAGGCGTAAATCTTTAAACCCGCGATTAATATGGATCAGCTTCTCCAGTAACTGGTCCAGCGCGGCCCTGTATTTCAGATCTTTGGCAAACAGATCATACACCCCGGGTTCACCGGTCTTCTTGTGTTCAAGTAACCAGTTGGTTACATTGCTGTAGGCCGAGACCACGAATATGCGGTTATAGTAGTTTCCGCCGGATGCCTGCTTGATGATGATATTCTGGAGCACCTCTCCGAATTTGGACATGGAGGTCCCTCCGATCTTATGAACTGACAGCATAATGCTTTTTTTTATGAAAGATTTACAAAAATAACCATAAAGTAATTACCGTTTATCAATACAGCACCCTCTTTTAAGTATTGTATTAACTTTAAGGTCAACACCTGTGATGATGAACTATACGAAAGGGGCCGGTTCTTTGAAAAGGATGATCCTTCCGGTATCCATCCTGATGCTGGGTCTTTCATCATGCCTGAAAGAAGCCCCCGAGTCTTTACCGGAGCGGATCGAATGGAATCCTGAACTCGCTATCCCGCTGGGGGATGATCAGTTCGGCATGAACGACGTGAGTGGATTCGATACCACCAAACTGGACCTGGATACGGTTACCGGACTGCCGGAATGGGTGGAAGAAGCATATGTGGTGATGGAGGGAACC